>JAAGKN010000872.1_pt1 | contig 244582 bp, 225 predicted proteins | sample 6206371 | NCBI WGS metagenome assembly JAAGKN01 (sample SAMN11533720, study PRJNA540317) | gut metagenome | isolation source: fecal pellets from male and female animal of same cohort | host: Peromyscus leucopus | place: USA:CA | collected 2017 | reverse complement strand
GATAAGATTAAAAAATCTTTCTTATCACAAGAAAGTCGGCAAGCACTCAACTGTTAAAATATTCCCTATGACGATTATACTAAACTATTTAACATAAGACAAATGAATTTACTAAGTTTTGCCAATTCAGTAAACAAACTAAAAATTAAAAACCGATTAACTTACAGCAGAACCAAGTAGTTCTGTTTTTTTACATGTAACAATAATAGCCAAACAAAAACAGATAAGCATTCTATCCAATACTCACCTGTTAACTAATTTAACTTGCTATTATAAAAACAAAGAAAACAATCATTAAAACAAAGGCAACATCAACAAACACTACATAACTCTTATTATCCAAATCCTTCCCACACAACTTAGCCACAAATCGAAACAAGGCATAAAACAAATTAAAAATGACAAAACCAACTATTGAAACAGTCAAACATATATTAAAAATATTCAAACTTGTTACATTACTAAACGCCTCTAAACTAAAACTTATACTACTAACCATTCCAATACTAACAGCAATAAAAATAGCAATAATAGTAACGATATCAATCATATTCTTATCATATCTACCCTTTAATTCCCTAACACTCGTATTAAGTTTAGCATACTCCTCGTTACTCGCATCAAAAGTCATCTTTAAAAGTCTTATTTTAAAACCATCACTAATCATGTCTTTAGTACTAATATTAGCTTTTTCTATTCTATCTATTGCATCATAGTAATTATACATACTTACTAAATCTTCTCTATTTACATCCATTTCAATAGATTTAAGCATATTATTATAAACATTATCTTCAATCAATATAGATTCACAATAATAACAAATACGTTTAAAATTAGCAGTAAACATACCATTATCATTCTTATAATATTCATAAATAAACCTTTCTCTATTATCGTTATCTTTTAAAAAATACAGAAAATCAAAAGCCACAATAAAACAAACCATATTTGTTCCATTTCCACCATTTTCCAATCGTTTTATCTTCTCTAAGATATCATCAAGATTCATTTACAACCACTTCCCAAAAAAAGTATATCATAAAAATCTAAAAAAGTACCATATTTAGGTACTTTTCTATATTAACAAAGCTAAATCTTCTTTTAAATAAGTCAAATAGATAAATAATAAATCAAAATAATCCTCTTCTAATAGAACATCTTTATTTTTCAAATAATGACTACTTTTAAGCTTATCAATTTTTATTTTCTTTTTATTACAATAAGTCTCTATAACAATAAGTAAATCCATCATTTCACTTAACAATATTTCTCTCTTCGTTTTTAAAGATAACTTTTTATAACTATCAACATATTCTTCCATCATAATATCACCTCTATAAACCAACATTTAATTTATTGTTAACTATAAAATCATTCCATTTGCTAACCATATTAAACTTATCTCTAATTTCTAAGAATTTACTTTTTTCTTCATCATCCATCAAATTACTTTCTGTAAAAACAAATATACAATCTTCATTAAGATAACTATAGCAAATATCCCTATATCTATTATTTAAATCTTCTAAAGATAAAGCTTTTATCTTTAATTTTGCAAAAATATCTTTTACAACAAATTCTTGTGCAGCTTTTAATGTGTTTTCTCTTTCTACTATCGCTGTATTAACTTCCTCATTATAAAAATTCAACGAACTATAATCAAAACTATTAATTTTATACTTTATTAACTCATATAAGTTTATAATTTCATTTATCTCTATATCTCTCGCCACAACACCCAAATCATAATTTCTTGTATCATAATTACCTAAGACATCTTTTGACTTCAACTCTGTTAAACAATGTTCAATAATAAAATTCTTTCTTCTTTCTAAAATTTTCATTTTTATTGTCTTCATCGATGGTAAAGGTCCATGATAACCCAAAGCTTTCTTCTGTTCTACTATTTTTTCTACATATTCTTTTTTTGTTTTTATACCAGCTCTCTCTAAAATAGTTTCAAAACTATTTCTAGTCTTATCAAAGATTGCTAACAAGTAGACTGGATTATACAAATCATATATTTTATTCAAAATAGCATTTCTTACATCATTATTTCTTTTTAAAGAAGGAGAATGACTTGCTTCATACATAATGCGTTCAAATATTTGATTACTCAAGTCATCACCAAGTGCATAAAGTTCTATAGTTCTCGCAACACACTCATCAATTGTTGGATTAAAAGAAATCTTATTAATATATCTTATATCAAAAAAATTATTGATTAAATTTTCTTTAAACTTTGATATATATGAATCATCTAAAAATTCAACTGGAACAAATTTTCCACTCTCAAAGTCTTTCATATATTTTTCTTTTTCTTTAACAAGTTCTGCCGTAAGCTCTCTAAAAGATTCAAAAGAAATATCATTAGCTAAATTGAAACAGCCTCTTAGTTCACTGCTTTCTTTTAACTTTTTATATAATAAATCAAAAAACTCTACAAACATCCTTTTAATTTCTTTTGGCCAATCTACAAATTTTTTTCTAAATACAATCTCCATATATTCAGATATTCTTTCATAATCATCATTTAATTTAGCTTTATTTTCTAATTTAACAAAAACACCTTCGTAATCATCTAATCTATTTTCAACTCTAGTAATAAACTCGGAATTAGTTTCATTCAATTTAGGCTTAATGCTCAATATATCTTTCATTCTATTATTAAAACTTTTATATTTAACGTTAGAAGAATTAACTAAATTTATAAAATAATCTACTTTAGTTAATCCCTTTGCTTCATTACGTATTTTCTTTTTTTCTTGTGACGTATATTTTGGGACAACAAACTTACTACTCTCTAATTCTAATGGTGTTTTATTATCTAACCTATAATCTTCATAAAAAGCACAACAAATTAAAAAAGGCATATCAGACAATTTATCATTACAGACCTCTACACAAGATTTATAAAGTAAAAAGAAATATTCAAACAATGATTCATTCAACTTATACATCTCATTCAATTGTTCTCTAATTCTTTTATTTATCCTATCTAATTTAATTGCATAATAATCTAAATCAGCTTTTGAAGTCTTTCTAAGCTCCATTGTCAAATCACGTATATTAGCAATATTTCTATCTATCAAAGCATACGAAATATTATTATTTTCCTTATAAACAAACTCATCATAAAATATTTTAAATGCTGAAATTCTATTATCTACTCTATTCATCTTATCCACCTACATTTGATTATATTTCTCATTAATTTTTAGTAATTTATCGTACATTACAGGTATATTATCCATAGACCTTATAATATTATCTATCAAATCTAGTTGTTGATCTACTAATTCCTGTTTTTCTTCTATATCATGGATTTCCTCTATCTTTTCTTTACAAGCATACATTTTGCTTATCTCTTTTTCATATTTATCATACTCTTTATCAAGTTTATTACGTAATTCATTTAATGATTCTTTACAAATGTTCATCACATCATCCCCTACTATTCTTATATATAATAACATATTTTATAAAACATAAAAAGCAGATAATAAAAAAAGATAGTTTAAACTATCTAACTAATCAAATTTTAATGAACTAACAAAGTTTTTGTACATTGAACTGCAATCTGAATCATTTTCAGTATTAGTATATACAATATCATAGAAACTACCATTATGAACTATTGACACATGCTTATATTTTGTTATTGTAGAATAACCTGTAGCAGAATCTTTATCCTTAGCAATCTCTATAACACTAAGTTCACTCCACACATTACCATTAAGTTGAATTTTTTCTGTAGCAGTTGAATAGCCTTCTTGATTTTCATACGTTGCTTTTATTCCCTCAAAGTAACTTTCAATGAACCCATCACTATTATTAGCTGCTCCATAGTTTATTCTAATCGCACAATTATTCCCACTAGTATAATATCTATTATTTGTATTATCAGTTTTCAACTCAAATCGGTCATCTATTGAATAATTAAGTCCACCAAAAGACAAATCCCCTGTATTCTTTGGATTAATAAAATGAAAGTATACATATACCATTCCAATTAAAAATATTACAAAACAAGCCGAATTAAAAATAAAGCTTGCATTTACCTTTGGTCTACTAGTCTTATCTTTAAAATTCCAAAAGTTTCCAGTATTTGAGTCAGTAAGATTGTTTCCCCAATTAATTGAAGGGCTCTCTTTTTTTTGCACATCACGATGTTCTGAAGTTTGAACAACTGGAGTTACATCATTTACACTTCCAGAATTAAATTGTTCATTATTACTATTATCATTAGAATTAAACGGCGTATCAATCGGCATATTTTCATTTTGAATAATGGGACTCTGCGCATTTTTATTTATCGCTTCTTGAGCATCTATCTCTTCTCTACTTCTAAATCTAGAATCGCCAGAAAACATCTTTTCTATTGCACTACGTTCATCATATTGCACAGAGTTCAAACCATTTAATTCATTTTTAAAGAAATCTACAGATGATGATTGAGAAGAAAAAGTAACATTATCATTGTCATTTACCACTTCGCTTACATTAGCAACAATATTTTCAACATTATTAAATACATTATCTTGACTTGTAGTAACATTAGCTCCAATCTGTTCATTAAAAGAATCCCCAAAATTTGTAATAGAACTTCTCATCAAATCAGCGCCACACATATAACATTTTTTCTTTGAATCATCCAAAATAGTTCCACATTTTGGGCATTTCTTCATAATTCACCTCCTATTTATCAATAAATTTAAGTGATCCAGCAAAATTATCTAATGAAGCATTGCACGAAGCATCATTACTATTATTAACCAATTCTATATCATAAAAATAACCTTTATATAACGATGTCATATATTTATATTTTAAAATAGTTGCATCTTTACTACTAATAGAAGATTTATAAAATATATTAAGATAATACCAAGTACTATTATTTAAAGTAAAGTTACTATCTTGAGCTGTATAAACATCAAGCTCATTTACAACTTTACCATTTGAATCAAGTTCAGGTTCCAAAGCCTCTTTTTTTGACTTGAAATAGTCTTGAACATGATCACCAGATGTCGTTGCTCCATAGCTTATTGAAATTGAACAAGCATTACCTTTATCGCCACTTTTAATAAATGTCATTTGATTTTGTGAAGAACCTGAAACTGCCTCAAAGCCTTCATCTACCTGAAAATAAAGATTTTGAAATTTAGGTTTCAATTCAACTGGTTTAGTTTTATGTTTATAGTATTGAAAACCAGAAAAACCTAAAATTAATACAAATACTATAATTAATATTGTATTTATAAGTGTTTTATTTTCTTGATATTTATCAAATATATCTTTATCTTCATTCTTAATAGGAGAATAATCTACTTTTTTATAATCATTAACTCTATTATTCCCCATAGGACTAAATGACGAAGTATTAGGACTTCTAAAATCATTTCCACTACCAAAAACTCCACCATTATTATTAAAATTATTATTCACATTATTTTCTGGAACATATTTAGTTACATCAGTACCACACATAAGACAGATATTTTTTCCATCTTCCATAAATGCTCCACACTTAGGACATCTCATCATATCACCTCTACAATTGTTTTCCTAAACATTTTTTTCTAAAAGCTAATATCTCATTCACTTTGCCCAATAAAGTAGTATCACTAGAATTTTCTACTAATGAAACCAAGTAATTTTCAATAGAAGGATAAAATCTTTCAAATTCTTTAACGTTTTCAATATTAGCAAGTAATGCTAAATATTCAACTTCTAAATCATTTCTAAAATTTACATTAACTTCCAATTTTATCAATCCTTCCCATTTTAAACTCATCTAGTATTAAATTAATAAGTTCTAGCAACAAATCACACGCCATATTTGTACTACTAACCTTGACTTCTTGTTTATTTATAATCGAGTATACTAGCTTATTCAAAAACAGATATGGATCATCTTCTAAAAGAATAGATAAATGATATTCATAAGGCTCAATATTTAGTAATTTATTTTTTATAAGTGTTTTATCAGCTAATTCAAAGCTTGACTCGATAATATCAATATTTTCTCTAAGCCTTTTAACCAATTCTTTTAAAAATTCTTCTTTAAACCTCATAATATATCATTCCATATCTTTTACCTTACTATAAAAAATTATACCACAGAAAAAAGAAGATATCATCTTCTTTTAACTATTTTTCGTTTTTTTCATCAAAGTATTTAATCATAATATAAAGAACTAAAACAATTACAAATGACATAAACAAGTTTTCATTATCAAAACACTCACTCATTAATATTCCCAAATTACCAAGCAAAACACCAAATAAAATTCTTTCAGTATACGCTAAATATACTCCTAATTTTCCTTTTTTATCTTTAACTAATTCAATATGATAGTCAAATCTAGTTTTATTTTTTATATGCGTAAGTAAATATTTAAAATAAATAATTATTGGCACAAAGGTAATACATAAACCAACTAATACAATTATCCCTTCAAACATTTTCTAACCTCCCATTATACTATTTACATATCGACATCCTTCAGATTTATAACCTATTTTCACAAATTTAGGCTTATCAAATCCAGATATTGAATAATTATAATCTATTGTAAACTCGTAGTATACAATGTCATTTTTTTCTTTTTCGTCATAGGTGTCTACACACATTTTATCATCAAATCCTACTAGCATTCTAAAAACTCTTTTAGAAGTATCAAATGTAATAAATATACTATTATTAGAATTTAACATAACATCATTAATTGTTATAGGAAACATATCATCTAATTTATATACTAATCCATCTAAAGTAACTACTTTAAATGTATATCCTAATCTCGATGGATTATTTTTATTAACACCTCGTTCAACTATAACAACACTTTTACCATAGGCATACATATTTGGTAAATTGTCAAAATCATTCATATGAAATGAATATAATATACGATTTGTTTTAGGCTCTTTTAAATACATTGTAAATTTATTATCATACTCATCTCTAATAAAAGAAATTCTCATATCACTTGAAACCCCAGATATATTAGCTTTATCTATATCATAATAATTTCCTTCAAATTCAGTTTCTTTCATAAATATTTGATATGTTGATAATTCAACACGATTTAATTTTGAGGCTATATCATTATTAGGTACTATATTCATAGTTGCATAATCCTTCGAATATGTTTTATCTTTATATAAAACATAATAAGCTTTTTTATTTTCATCATATTTTATATCTAAATCCTTTGTTTTACCAGATTCCTTAGCATATGTCCCCATACAAGAACTTCTATACAAATAATAATCACTATCCATAATTAATAAATGATTAGCAATTCTACTTACTGAACAACCACTAAAGATAAATTTAGATCCATTAAGCTCATCATAATATGTATAAACGCCATTATAATTATCTTTTGCTTCTTCCTTTTCAGATATTCCATTTAAGAAGGAAAATATAGGATTTTTCTCCCCTTTAATTATATAATACCCAAAGAATACAACTATACTTATGATAAATATGAATAATAAAAATTTTATATTATTTTTAGTTCTCGTTTTATCCATACGATACTCTCCTATACTATACAAATTATACCATAAGAAAAATAAAATAAAACAAAAAAAGAAAGTATTATACATTATACTTTCTTCAAAGCAATAAGATCTATATCCTTGTCTATACTGTCCTTTAAATCTACTTCTATAACCAAATGTTCTTTTATATCTAAAAATAAACGCAGTTCTTCTTCTTTTGTCAAACCATCGAGTACATAATTCCAACCATTTTTTCGATAAGTAAAAATATCTCTTTGTAATTCAGTCTCTTTTTTTACAGATTCTGATAACTGTCTTACGGATTCACTTTTTAAAGCTATCTCATTTTGTTTTTCCATTAGTAAATCATCTAGTTCTTTTATTTTTCTTGCATAAAAAGATATAATATCATCAATTATTTTTCTTATAAAAGTATCTTCTTCCACGTACTGTTCATTCTCACCATATGTTTTATTGAAATATTTAATAAAACATTTATTAATGTTTATTATTGTATCAGGGCCACTTAGTTCTCTAAAAAACATTAATGTTCCTTCAACTAATGAAAAATCACTAAATAGTCTAAATAAATCATATTTATTATTCTTTTCTTCTTTCAAAAAGGAAAACATCTTTTCAATAAAACTTTTATTTAAAAAATCACTAAAATCCAAGTCAACTAATTCAGCAGAGAAAGATGATAAATTTGTTGCTAGAATACTTTTTCTATTTATTAATTCTTGATTCTCTTTAAGTAAATTTTCATAGGCAATAATATTGTCATTTAATCTTATACTAGATTCTACACATTCGTCATAAACGAATCCATTGTTATATTCTTGTTCAACTTCTTTTTTTCTAAACCAATTATAATAGTAAACATCAGTTCCAAAAAATAAATCTACCAAAGAAGAAAATTCATTATCATCTCCATATATTCGATTAATTAATCTTTTTTTCTTTTCTAAGACAATCTTTATTTCTCTATCTTTTTCTTGCTTTTTTTCTTCAATAATTATCTCGCTCGCTAAACTTTCTAATCTTTTTACGATATCATCAAAATATTTGGAGACTAATTCAACAAATTTTTCTTTCTTAGAATAAGTATCTAATTGATTAAAATAGTTATGTACATGAACAGATTTAAAAGCAGACTTAATTAAGTTGTACTTTTGTAAATATTTTTCTTTTACTAAATTAGAAGAAATATTTCCATGTTCGTCTATTTCTGCATAATCTTTTAAAAATAATATATCCTCTTTAGATAAATCATATCTTTTATCAATATCATCTCTATAGTCATCTATTCTTAGAGATTTAACTTTTTTATATTCATCATCGTATATTTCGCTATTCGAATAATCATATTCTAATATTGAACGACAAACTCTAAATTTACGTTTTAAAGATTCTATTTCACTTTTCAGAACACTAATAAATTCTTCATATTCTTTCAAAATATTATTTTCCATATTTAAATCCCCCTTCAAATTGGGGTATATTCTATCATATATAACTTTTTAAAACCAGTACCAGGCAAAAATTCTTATTGATATGACAATAAGTTTACAAAAAAAGACTTATTTTAAAGCCTTATTCTGCAAGTATTTTATCTCCTTCTTCTAACATTGTAACAATACTAATTCCATACCCCTTATCAACATCATCTACTAAAACTCTAGTAACAGCTCCAATTATTTTATCATCTTGAATTATTGGCGACCCACTCATACCTTGAACTATACCACCACTCATATTTAATAAATTTTTATCAACTATTTCGAAATATAAATTTTTTTCATTATTTTTTTTATTAATTTCTAATATATTAATCTCATATTTTTCTATTTCATTATTTGTATTGGTCGTATAAATATAAGCCTCACCTAAATTAACTTCATCAAGTTTTCCAACTTTCATTTTCTCTTTTTTTTGTTCATTATCAATTTTACCAAAAATACCATAATTAGAATTTTTTTCTATTGTTCCAAAAACTTCGTTCTTATCTATATCAGCATTCTTACTTCCAGGATTACCATCTACACTTCTTGTAAAACTAGTAACATTCGCTTCATAACTATAGCCACTTTTAATTTCAACTTGTTGATTAGTACTTGATATATTAAGAGCGTGTCCCAAAACCCCATAAATGCCAGTTTCTGGATCAATATAAGACAATGTTCCAATTCCTAAAACATTTCCTTTAACATATAAACCAGTTCTGTAACTTCCATTATACAAACTTAAAACTAAATCAGATTTATATTCCTTTTCATTTCTTATATAAGTAACAGTAACTTTACTATCTTTCATGTACTCATCTATTAAATCTACTAATTCCTTTGTTCCGTCCACTTCGACATCATTAACTTTTAAAATTTTATCTCCTACTTTAAAATCCTGATTAATAAGTTCTCCATTTACTTTGTAAAAACCTACTATCATTACCCCTTTACTATTTACCTCTATGCCAAGTGTATCTCCACCAGGTATTATATATTCACTATAAGCGAACACATAAAAAGGAAATAATAATATAAATAACCATAAAATTTTCTTCATAATATCACCACTATTATTATGATTAACAAAATTAAGAAAAATAAAAAAGCAATATTTGGTAATTGCTTTTTATTGATTATTAATATTATTGTTTGTTGGCACTCCAGATTGTACTGATGCTTGTGTTGGCTGTTGCACTGGCTGAACTGTTTGTTGTACTGTTGGTGTAACATTCTGAGGCTGTACTTGTTGTACAGGAGCAACATTTTGAGTTTGAACTGGTGTATTAATTACAATTCCATTAACATAATTAAGAGCTTTACTAACATATTCATCAATTTTCTTACTTAATGAGTTTTGTGATTTTGTTTTGCCAGTCAATACCGAAATTACAAATCCTATTCTTACTAATACAAACATAATAGAAACAACTCCGCTGGCTACATCTATTACTAAATTAATAGGCGAAGTGATTTTTGACGCTACTAAATAATCAACAGGGTCAACATAACTATTAAATGTATTTACAAATGATATAATAGATCTAGAAACTAAATTAGCTGCACTAACTATTACATCCCATCCTAAAGAAACAATATAATATCCTACATAAAAAGTAATAACTTTTACTGCTACATCTTTAACTCTTTCTTCTACTTCACAAAAAATAAACATTAAAAGCACAACAAGTAATAATGTCTGCCAACCTGCAAATATAGAAGCAACAATCATAATTGAAGCCAAGCCAGTATTCAACTTTATTTTATTCATTTTAATTCTCCTCTCTACTATATATGATTATAGCACATAAGAAATAATTTTTAATAATATTTTATAAAAAAAGAAAGATAAACGTCTTTCTTTTCAAGAAACAAGAATCTTATAAATAGCGTTGTCTATAATAACAAAATCATAACTAATAGAGATATTTTCTCCTACCATTTCATCCATCTTTTCCCCATTCTTATCATATATAACAATCTTTTTAGAACTACCAAAATCGTCTAACGAAACAAAATAGTCTTTCTCGATAATTTTCACATTTCCATAATTCGCATCTACAATATTACCATTTTTATCCAAGTATAATATGACTTCTTGGTCCTTATCATCACAATATCTAAATTCAAAAAGACCATTTCTAATCATTCTTACATTAAGTATTTTAGACATATCATCACTTTTATATTCAAGAATTAAATTAAATTCATTATCATATATTTTTAACATATGTTCTTTATCAAAAGTATAAATAATATTAGTATAATCGAAACTAACCTGTAATACATTGTTTTTTATTTTTCCATCCTTAACAACATATAAATTATGTTTTTCGTACTCAGTGCCATTATTTAGTTCTTTATTATTATTCACAATAAATATCATATCTTTAATCTTATACAAATTTATACTATTTACACTTTTTCTCAAATCATATTCTAACAATCCATCATAATTCATTTTAAATCCTGTAAGATTATTATAATTCTTATCAAATAGTGCCATTGTTTTCTTACTAACAACTAAAAAATAATCATCAAATCTATCTATAACATCATAATTCAACTTAACTAATACATTATTATTTTCATCGATAATTCCATATTTATCCTTTACAGATACAACAATAAACGCATTATTATTAGTATTTATAATATTTTTATATTTATAATCAACTATTTGATTACCTTTTAAATCAACAACTCCCATCAATCCTTCATTGTCTTTAACGACCAAATATTTATCATTATAAGTATAATAAATTCCTTCTGTACTATAATCTCCTACTAACGACTTGTTTTCTAAAATTGTTGTCGAATCATCAACTATATTATAAATACATAAATTACCATCTACTAAACTAGCAAATGCTACAATATATTCCTTATTCTCATCTTTATATAAAATAGGTTTAACATAATTTATATTTTCTATAACTTTATATAAAACTAGTTCTTTTCCATCAAAAACATAAAGATTTAAATTATTATTCAAATTATTATATATTAAATATTTATCATCATTTATTTTAAAAATATTATCATAAACAATATCATCCAAACACTTAACAATTTCTGTACCATTTTCATCAATAATAACATTTATCTTATTATTAACTTTTTCCTTAGAGTAAGAACCTATAAAATAATTATCGTCTAAATATGTTAATTTATAATCAGAAGAATATATTTGATTGAATTTAATACTTATCATATCATCTTTACCTTTTCTATCTCCTAAAATTGTATAAATTATAAAACTAATTACTATAAATAATAATAATGTAATAATACCTACTACTATAAACTGATTTCTTTTTTCATTTTCCATTTTTCATCACTTCCATAAAATTATATCAAATAATCAAAATTAAAAAAAGGCGATTACTCACCCTTTTCAATATAAACATATTCTTTATCAGTTATGCAATACAACCCTTGCTCATCTTTATTTATAAAGAATTCGCTTATTTCTACATCTTTTACATTTAAAGATGCAACTTGTTTGCCTTCTACACTATATGTAAACTCTTCTTTAGAATTATTATATTCAACAGTAATACCGCCTATTAAAGCAGAAGAATCTTTAATATCATTAATTTCTTCCCCAGTTTCATAATCAAAATAGACATAACTATCAAACCATATTCTAATTGTATTATCATTTATTAAATCAATTTCTGCTCTACTACTATAATCATAACTGCTTATATCAATACTACACTTTTCATTTAAATCTTGACCATAAAATGTATACACTTTTTTAGTCTTATCAAAAGAATATATTAATCCAGATCTATCATCAACTATAAATTCATTTGCAATAATAGTTTTATATGTACCATCATTACTTATAACATAGGTTTCATGTTTATCATATAAAATACTATCTTGATATTCCATATTGTTTATTGTTAATACATACTTATCATTTACTTTACTTGATGCAAAAGTATTATACATATTTTTATCAGTCATATAATTATACGATAAATCTTCGCTAGATTTTTGATAATCAAAATCAAATTTACTTATTAAATTATATTCAGTATCCATAATTGCCATTTTATTGTTTTTAGCAACCACATAATAGTTTTCATTTCTATCAATAAAATCATACTCAAAATTAACTATCTTTTTAAGTTTACTACTTATGATACCAGCTTTACCATTTTTAATAGCTATATAAGTATCCTCACTATTAGTATATAGTCCTTCGTATTGTGGCTTTATTAGAACAGTATCATTTTCGATATCATAAAGTCCATAGTTATTTGTCCTTACTCCGTTTAAAAATTCTCTTATAACAATATATCTAGAACTATATGATACAACATTATTAATATCATCTTTTATTTCTTCTGAATCTCCTACTAAAACGAATCCATTTTGTTTAACCATTTTGCCATCTAATTTATAAATATATGTTTCGGCTATTTCATTAAAGTCAGCATCATAACTATCTTTAAATCCTTTAAATCCAATCAATAAAGCATTAGTATCTTTACCATCTTTATAATATAATAATTCAGAAAAAAACACTCCTTTTTCAGACAATGCTATATCTTCTTTTAATTTTTTATCTTCTAACTTATAAATATGTATAACATTTTCTGTTTCTGCTTCTTCATACTTTATTACATAAACATTATCATCAATACCTTGTCTTACATAGTCAAATTCAATTTCACCCTCATACAAAGTATCAGACTTTTTATTCATAATCTTAAATAATTTATTATCTTTATATTCAATAATTAAATTCTCGCTAACCATTTTAATATTATGTTCTTTAGCAGATGTATATTTTATAGTTTTATATCCTTCAACTTTTTTTTCTTCCTTCACACTATCACGTGGCTTTTCACTATTATAAATATGAGTAAACCAATACCATCCTCCAAATGCAATCGTTCCAACAATTAAAGCTAATATTAAAAACGCTTTTATTTCATCAAGAACCTTATTTGTTTTTTCGATTTTTTCTTGTTTCAGTTCTTCTTCTTTTTGTTTAACTTTTTTTTCAATCTTTTTCTTTTCTTTTTCAGTTGTTTCTACATCTTCAATTTTGGCATTTTTTATTTTCTTTTTCATAACATACCTCTATCCTATATGAATCATTATATCATCATTAAATGAAAAAAAGAAGAACTATTCTTCTATTTCAAAATCTTCTAATGCCCCATTCTCCTTTAAAATTTGATTTACTTTTTCAGTTGCATTATTTAATTTATCACTGCAAGATTTAGCCAACTTCATTGCATCGCTATATTTCTCTATAGCTTTATCCAAATCTACGTTACCAGCTTCTAATTCTTTTACTATTCCTTCTAATTCTACTAAACTTTCTTCAAATGTTTTTTCAATTTTTATTTCTGCCACTTTAATCAATCTCCTTTACAACGGCTTTTAAACTTCCTTCATACATTCTTATACAAATTTTATCTTCTACTTGTAAATCTTTTGTTGACTTAACGATTTCATCATCTTTTGTCACTAAACTATATCCTTTACCTAAAATACTCAAAGGATTAAGTAATTCTAATTTATTAATCATCATCTCATACTGATGTTTATTTTTTTCCAAATTACTCTTTATTTGTTTATTTAATAATTCCTGTAAACTATTAATTTTTTCTCTTTTAACTTCATAAGAACTTAATGGATTTTTCAAAACATAACTTTTTTTTATATTTTTAAGTCTAACACTATATTCACTTAACTTATTATTAATATAATTATTTAATCTATCTATATAAGTATCAAGCTTTTGTTCTTTAACTTCATACAAAGCTAATGGATTTTTTAAAACATATGAATTTTTTATATTCTCTATTCTTTTATTATTATAATTTATTATTCCTTTAATATTCTCATTAAGTCTTATCGTATATTGATTTATTAAGGTTCTTAAATCTACCAAATTTGGTACTGCCATTTCAGCTGCACCTGTTGGCGTAGGAGCTCTTAAATCTGCCACAAAATCAGCTATTGTAAAATCAATTTCATGACCAACTGCAGATATTACTGGTATTTTAGAATTATATATTGCTCTAGCAACAATCTCCTCATTAAATGCCCATAAATCTTCAATAGATCCACCACCACGACCACAAATAATAACATCCAAATCAAATTCTTGTGCTCTATTTAATTGTTCTACAATACTTTCTTTAGCTCCAACTCCCTGTACTAAAGCTGGAAATAAAATTGTTTCACATATCGGATACCTTCTCTTTATAGTACTTAAAATATCACGTATTGCTGCTCCAGTTGGTGCTGTTATTATTCCAATCTTTTTAGGAAATCTTGGTATTGCTCTTTTATGTTCTTCTTTAAATAGACCTTGCCCTTCTAACATCTTCTTCAATTTTTCATATTCTAAATATAAATTACCTATACCATCTAAATTCATCTGATCAACATATATCTGATAACCACCAGTAGCTTCATAAACAGTAACTCTACCACTTACTAAAACTTTCATACCATCTTCTGGTTCAAAATTAACATTCTTCGCACTAGAAGAAAACATAACAGCAGCAATTCTGCTATTCTCATCTTTTAAAGTAAAATATAGATGTCCTCTACTATGATGCTTAAAATTACTAATTTCTCCTTTAATATAAACTTTATTCAGTTCTGGCTTACTATCAAACATATTCTTAATAGCTCTATTTAAAGCTGTAATACTATAATATTTCATATCCATAAAATCACCATCATATGTGTTTTATTATACCAAACATTCGTTTTGTATACAATAAAAAAGACAATTATTTATTGTCATTTCTTTAATAACTTTCTTACCTCTCCTTCTTTTTCTGAAATATATAAAATTTCTTTAATTAAATCGAGTTCTGTTCCAAAACGATTAATACAAGGTATATTATAGCCACAATTATCTAATTCTTTACGCCATCGATTAATTTTTTTATAAATTGATAGTAACATTTTATCTTTATCGTTTAATAACTGTTTTATTTCATTATCATAATAGTCATCATCAAATCTTATAAAATCTTTATATTGTAAAAAATTTTCAATCTTAGTCGCTGGTGTATCATAAGGTAACATTATAGCAATTGCATCATGTAAATCAATCGGTTCCTGAACACATACCTCTTCACTTAAGCTATGAGCTCGATCCATAATTCTTTTTCCTTTTACAATTTCTTCATCAAATACCCAAGCAGGATTCGAAGAAATATGTTCTAAATAAGCAGAAAACTCTCCATTAAAAAATGATCCACCATAAGAAGGTAATTCTGTCATACTATGTTGCGCTAAAAAAACACTATCACAACTATAATCATAAAATGTATCATATTCATCTTTAAAAATATCTTTAAGCATATTACCAGGATAAATATAGCCACTTTTTAACATTAATTTAAGTCTTTCCATTCGAGCATCTTCTAAATTAAACAAATGATTCTTTCTACTTAATGGCACAATGCTATGAAAAAAGCATCTTCGTAAATTAATTTTCATATTACTTAGTAACTCTCTTTCTTACTTTAGCTAAAACATATGGAACACTTCTAACTATTCCATTAGTCCTTATCCCTTCTGCCATTTGATTCTTACTTTCTTCTCTATTTTTACACATAAAAAACATTCCTATATTAATCCTAACTATATCTAAACATGTAAAATCTGTATTAACTTCATTTAAAAAATTTAATAATGTAATAGGCAATTCACCCATTTTATCTAAAAGCATTTTATGATTAATGTTTACTATACCATCATCAAAAACTGTTAAATATTCTTCATTCAAAGAATATATCTCTCTTAATCTATCAAAACTACCATTAACAATATTAACAACCTTATTAGGATTCTCCGCAAAAATCATTCTGGCATCTCCACAATAAGACAAACTACACAATCTTCTATATATTTCATAAATTTCTGTAATTTGATCACAAAACAAACAAGCAATCATTAATGCACATTTTCTGTTATAAGCAATTGCCTCTCTAATTTTATCATTACTTATCACTTCTAAAACAGGCTTATGAAATCTACCAGCCACAAATATATTATTCCACGTGTTTAATCCATTTAAATAATCTTCTATCTCTATGACTCCATACTTAAAAAAACATCCATTCTCATAAATATTACTTAAATATGTTATGTTATTCTTTCCCTTTAATCTAGTAATATTTTTTCCATTAAAATGTATTTTTCCTAATATTGAATAGTCAGTAGAATTCAATTCCATATTTTTCTTATGCCATAATCTCATATCGTCAGTTATAAATATAATATCTGTTTGAGGTATATAGTCTGTATAATGTGTAGACTGTTTAAAGACACCAGAACCATATCCATAAGCTCCTAATACTTCTGGTCGTTTATTAGCAAAACTTTCTATTATTTCTCTCTTTTCCAAAAGAAACCACTCCTAATTACAGCCTATTATAACACATTAATTTATTTATAAAACATCTATACATCTCCAGTGTAAATACTATTATTATAGATTTTATCAAGTCTCTCATCATTAAATCTTATATCTAAAATTCTTTCTATATTATTACTAGCTTCAATTCCTTCTCTTCTTCTCCTCTGCCTTATTGTTGCTAATAATGTTATTAAAACATCTGCCATAAATAATATAAAAACAATTAAAGTTACTACCTCAAATAAAATATGATTCGTATTTAGTTGTGTAGCAGACACTATCTTAGTAAACTGTTTAATAAAAAGAACTGCATAACCACCAAATGCTAATGAATATAATAAATTGACTCTGCCATTTAAATTAAATGGCATTTTAGAATAGTCCCATGATATTGTATGAAACACTTTTTCTTGAACATAACTGCTAACATATTCTACAATTGTTGCTACAATCATTCCTATAAAGAAAACTTTCCATAAATTATATCCAACTTTATCAGCTATTATGACTATAATAGTTGCTGCAAACCCATATATTGGTATCATAGGGCTATACACCAAACTTTTTCTTATTTGATAACATTTGTTTTTTATTAAACACCAAATCTCTTCTGCAATACACCCCATTACTGATCCAAGTATAAATATCCAAAAAAGACTCAATAACTTCTCCATCTACTTCTACTCCTATACTAACAATCTTAAATCTCCAGATTTCATATTTTTGTTTTCTATACATAATTTTAAAAAAAGTTTTTTAAAATTTATCATTTCCATATATTTGTTATTTATAAATATCTTCTCCTTCATTTAATAATTCTTGTTCTTTTTCAATTGTTACCAATTCCATCATTTCTTCATCTATTTTGTTAAGCTTATCACTTATACTTATAAGTCTATTAGCAATCATTTCTGTTCCATAGTCATTTTTGTAGTTAAGTTTATGATCTAAAGAAGCCCATAAATCCATAGCCATTGTTCTAATCTGTATTTCTGCTTTTACCATTACTTTTTCATTAATAAGTTCTACTGGTACTTCTACTATCAAATGATAACTTCTATATCCACTATTTTTAGGTTTAGTTATATAATCTTTTTCTTTTATAACATGAATTATATTACTATTTCTAATAATATCTATAAGTTCAAAAACATCCGATTCAAAAGAACAAATTATTCGTACTCCAACAATATCGTTAACATGTTCTATGACATTATCCAAAGTAAAATCTAAATCATTCTTATACAATTTATTTATTATACTATCAGCCGACTTAATCCTCGTCTTTATATGTTCTATAGGATTATATTTCTTTATATATTTAAAATCATCATTAATTATTTCAAGTTGTGTTTCTAATACCTTTAATGCTGATATATATTTAATCATTATATTATCCAGTTTCTTTAAATTTTCATTTACGTTATCCAATTTATCTCTCCTCTAACTAAAATTATATTCTAAAAATATTATTATTTTCTTATTAAAAAATTAAAAATAATTAAAACAAAAAAAGTTGACTAAAAAATAATCAACTTCTATATATTTCTCACATCGACACCACCAAATCTTATCACACCTTATATTATTTGTAAACATATATTAAAAATATTTACATTATTTAAAAGTATATGATTTAAAAATAAATACGTTATTATCATCCTTTTTAAATTTATAAATATAAGTATTCAATTTGTCATTATCTAACTTATCAAAAAGAACCTCAGGATAATAATAATCTATCAAATTAGTAATATCTTCATCTTCAGCAACTTTTAAAACAAACAATGGATTCTTAGTATTCAATGCATCATTATATGATTTATAATAATCAGTACAATATCCAACATGTCCTCCCAACACACAAAAAGCTTTCTTTACACTAACTGTGTATTCATCACCATCATTTTTTATATCAACAATTCTATTTAAAACATAAGGATAATACTTTCCATCTCTTCCATGTCCACCATGCTCTTCATTTAACTTAAATGTTTTGTTTTCAGAATCATAAATAAATAACATCATTTCTGGTTCTTCTCTACATGGAATGTCTTCTCCCCTAACTTCTAATCCAAAATATTTTTTTGTTATTTCGTTAACTCTATTTAAAGAAAATTCTTAACTATATCTCTCTCCAATAAAATTCATTGCAAATTGTAACATTTCTAAATTAGTTAATTCTTCTACTTTAAAATTTTCATCTAAATATTCTAAATATCTCATATCATTTATCTTATCTAACAATTGATTATAATCAGCTGTATGTTGTTCCACATTTTCAGTTTCTTCATCAAATGGAACATCACATTTTGTTACTTCATTATTCTCTTCACACTTTTCTTTTTCACAAGTTGCTTTATCCTTAAATAAAATATAAGATCCGCCAAAACCAATACCCAAACATAATATTGCAAGTATTAAAGTAATTACTATCCCTTTTTTATTCATAAACTCAATCTCCTATTCTTAAATAAGAATACCATAATAATTCAAACTTATCCACAAAGAAAAAGCAGCTTCAAGTTAAGCTAGCTTTCACATTATTTTAATTTATTTAATCTTTCAACTACTACTTGTAACTTAGCTTCTTCTTGTGCCAAGCTTTCTCTTTCTTGATTAACAATTTTCTCTGGAGCTTTTGCTACATAATTTTCATTCGCAAGTAACTTGCTACGTCTTGCAATCGAAGCTTCTAATGATTCTTTTTCTTTAGTTAAATTTTCTAACTCTTCACCCTTTTGTTTAGAATCATCATAACATATAAATAATCTATATTTATCTAAAGTTACTTCTAAGTTACCTGACATATTACTTTCTTCTACTATTTTATCGGTTAATTTTAACATTTTTAAGATAAGCTCATTATCTATCTCTGTAATAACTTCAAAGTCACTTCCAATACCACTTTCTGCTTTTTTATTTCTAAACATTGCAATATATTCAATTATCGTATCTACTTCTTTAGCTTCATCATTAAATACATATTCTTTTCTATATTTAGGATATTCACTTATCATAATTGATTCAGCGTCTTTAATTGGTAACATTTGATAAATCTCTTCAGTAACAAATGGCATAAATGGATGTAACATCTTTATAATACCAGTTAATACATAAGTTAAAACACTCTTAGTACCTACACTATCTAAATTAAATTTAGCAAATTCAATATAACTACTACAGAAGTCATCCCAAATAAAGTCATATAATTCGGTTCCAACTAAATTAAGTTCATATTTATCCATATGCTTAGTAATACTCTTTAAAACATTCTCATACTTAGTTAAAATCCATTTATCTTCATCTTTTAAATTACTTAAATCAATGCTATCTAATCCGTCAATATTAAGTAATACGAATCTTGAAGCATTCCATAATTTATTAATAAAATTCCAAGTACTAGCAACTTTTTCTTTATCGAATCTTAAATCAGTTCCAAGTGCAACATCAGTTGCTAAATAGTATCTTAATGAATCTGCTCCATATTCATCTATTAAATCCATTGGATCAACTCCATTACCTAAAGACTTAGACATTTTACGTCCTTCTTTATCACGAATTAATCCATGAATTATACAATCTTTAAAAGGTCTTGTACCAGTAATATGTTCAGCTTGGAATACCATTCTAGCTACCCAGAAGAATATAATATCATAAGCTGTAACTAATACATCATTAGGATAATATCTTCTCATATCTTCTGTATTTTCAGGCCATCCCAAAGTACTAAATGGCCATAATGCTGATGAGAACCAAGTATCTAAAACATCATCATCTTGTTTCCATCCTTCTCCCTTAGGAGCTTCCATACCTACATATATTTCATCATCTTTATACCAAGCAGGAATTCTATGTCCCCACCATAATTGTCTTGAAATACACCAATCATATGATATTTCCATCCAGTGATTTAAAATCTTTTCAAATCTCTCTGGAGCAAAATTAACTTTTTCATCCTTTTTACCTTGAGTTCCTAATACATGACTGGCTAAATCTCCCATTTTAACAAACCATTGTTTTGATAAATATGGTTCAACCATAACACCAGTTCTCTCACTATGACCAACAGAATGTGTCATAGGTTCTACTCTAATTAATAAATCCGCACTCTCTAAATCCTTAAGTAATTCTTCTCTACACATTTCTCTACTCATACCTTGGTATTGTAAAGCATTAGAATTCATTGTTGCATCAGGATTCATAACAATAATTCTCTCCAAATTATGTCTATTACCTACTTCAAAATCGTTAGGATCATGTGCAGGTGTAATCTTAACAACACCAGTTCCAAATTCAGGATCAGCATGTTCATCCCCTATAATAGGAATTGCTTTATTTACAATAGGAAGTATTACATTCTTTCCAATTAAATGTTTGTATCTATCATCTTCAGGATTAACTGCTACAGCTGTATCTCCAAATAATGTCTCAGGTCTAGTTGTCGCTACATCTAAAAATTCATCAGTACCTTCAATGAAGTATTTTAAATGATAAAAAGCCCCTTCAACATCCTTATAAATAACTTCTTCATTAGATAAAGCTGTTTGTGCTTGAGGATCCCAATTTATTATCTTTTCTCCTCTATAAATAATTCCTTCATTATAATAATCAACAAATACTTTAGTAACTGCTTTATTTAAGCCTTCATCTAAAGTAAATCTTTCTTTATTATAATCAACTGAAATACCTACTTTAGCCCATTGATCTCTAATGTTTCCCCCATATTCATGAGTCCAATCCCAACAAGCCTCCAAAAATTTTTCTCTACCATATTCATATTTGTCAATTCCTAAATCTTTTAACTTTTTAACTACTTTAGCTTCAGTTGCTATAGCAGCATGGTCCATACCTGGTAACCATAAACAATCAAATCCTTGCATTCTTTTATAACGAATAATAATATCTTGAATAGATACGTCCATCGCATGTCCTAAATGTAATTTACCTGTAACATTTGGTGGTGGTATAACTATACAAAATGGATCCTTACTCTTATCTCCACTATCAAAATATCCTTTAGTTTTCCAATCATTATATTTATTTTCTTCTATTTTACTATGATTATATTTTGTTTCTATTTCTTTCATATTTTTCAATCCTTCCATCTATATATTTAATAACATCTTCATATGCCTCAATAAACTTTGCATTATCTTTAATTGATTCATGAAACTTAATAAAATTTTCTTTATACTCTTCTAAAACAGCATCGTTATATATATTAAACACAAATCCATATTGATTTACTATAAAGTCACTTTTTGTTTTTGCATATTTTCTATCAATAAGTCCATGATTCTTAAAAGCTTCCATCATCATTGGACTAACAGAACTTCCATCTTCTATAGCTCTTCCAAGCATAGCAACCATAATATCAACTTTATCAGTATCTCTAATTAATCTAGCATGTTTAAGAATTCTTTCATCTTGAATATCAGGAATATTCATTTTATTATGATTTTTAATTGCAAATTCAATAATTGGATACCATTCTTCGTTCGTAGTAAAACTTTTTATTTTGCCTTTTTCAAATAATTGAACCACACTATAATCAGCATGATCTATCGTTGTTAAGTCATTAAAACTGTCATATACCCTTAATTGTTCAAACCTACCAATATCATGAAGTATTCCTATTAATGTTGCAAGCTCTATATCTTCTTCTGAAAATCCAAGTAATATCGCATATTTTTTTTGCAACTCCATGACTCGTAGAGAATGATCATATTTTAGTTTAATCTTATTATTAGACATATCATAATTATCTACATAATCTCTAAAAACTTCTATATATTTAATAATTCTTTCATCCATAATAAATACTCCTTTCTAATTCTTCAAATAAAAAATAGTTATAAACTTAAGGACGAGTAAAACCCGCGGTACCACCTTAATTTATAACTATTGTTATACATCTTAAATATTTAACGCATATTAACGGACTTCCATCTACTCCCAAGCAACCTTCATCCGTCTTCCATATTCTTTTCCACCAGCCAAGAACTCTCTTAAATATCCAATCAGACTACTCCTCTTGTTCAACGTAACTAAAAGTATTATAAAACAACTAATATCTAAAAGCAATAAAATTTTATTGAGTAAAAAAAGTAAATAAGTTATAATTAAATATAAGAGAATAAAATAGAGGTGAAAATATGGCACTACGCGAATTTGATTTCGAAAAAGAACCTACAGTGAGTGTAGTAAAAAAAATATTAACTGATGCGATTAAAATGAAAGCAAGTGATATCCATTTTGATCCCACATCAGATGAACTTATAATAAAATTTAGAATTAATGGAGAATTAAATGAATATACAACTGCTCCAGATAATGTAAAGATAAACATTATAACAAGAATTAAAATATTAGCTAGTATGAATATAACCGACTCTCTAATTCCGCAAATCGGTTCAATTAATTTCGAATTAGACAGTAAATCTCATAACATGCGTGTTTCATCTCTACCAGTTGTAGATGGTGAAAAAATCGTTGTTCATATTTCTAATTATGCGAAAAATATAAAAAGCATAAGTCGTATTGGTTTCAACAATAATGATGTAAATAAAATAAAAGACTTGCTTAAAGAACCCCAAGGAATAATTTTAGTAACAGGAACATCAAGTTCAGGCAAAACGACTACATTATATTCCATCTTAAAAGAATTGAATAGTAAATCTAATAATATAATATCAATCGAAGATCCAATTAAAATGAAAATAAAAGGAATTAATCAAGTACAAATAACACCAGAAAAAGGCTTGACTTATAGAACTATTTTAAGAAATGTTCTACTTCAAGATCCTAATATTATAGCTATCAATGAACTTGTCGATGATGAAACATCAAGATTAGCATTACGTGCCTCATTAACAGGAAGATTAGTTATTTCTACTATGAACACCAAAACAGCTTATCAAACAGTTGATACATTACTTAATATGGATGTTGAAAATTATCTATTAGGTTCGAATTTAATCGGAATAATATCTCAAAGACTAGTAAAAAAATTATGTCCAACATGTCGAGAAAAAAGAAAAGTTAGCAGTTACGAATCTAAAATAATAAAAAATATTTTAGGTAAAGACATTGATGAACTATATTATCCTAAAGGATGCGAAGAATGTAAAAATGGTTATATTGATCAAATACCTATAGCTGAAGTTATAAAAGTAGACAATGAATTACGCAACGCTATATCTAATAACAAACAACGTGATTTAATAAAAAATATTATCTACGAAGAAAACAATGACATTATAAAAGACGGATTGCAAAAAGCCATAAATGGTGAAACATCCTTTGAAGAAATAATTAGAATTATTGATTTAAAAGTGGACTTAACTGATAACGAAGATTTAAAGACAATTCTTTTAGGTAACGAAAAAGAATCAGACAAAGAAAATATAAAAATAGAGGAAAAGAAAACTACTCCAACTAAAGATGTTGAAAACGAAGATAAAAACAATAAAAAATTTGATAATGACGATGAAACAGATTCTAAAATTGCCAATACAATATCAGCAATTCAAAAAAATGAAACTGAATTAAACAATATACTGTCAACAATTATCGAAAATGAAACTAAAAATATAGAAAACAAAGAAACAAAAGAAAAAAGAAAAACTAAAAAAGAGGAAATAGTTGAAAAAGATAAAGAAGAAAAAGAAATAGTAACATCAGCAAAAGTAACTTTAAGCATCGAAGACGATGACGATGATGACGACGACTTCAATTATGGCAATTCATATATAAATAATTTTTAAAAGAACAGAAATGTTCTTTTTTTTATTTACAAATATGTTTTAATTAAATTCCCTAATTTTAAAACATATTTGTAATATTTTAAATGGATATTAATACCTGTTTTTTCTAAAATAATATTACAAGTGTTTTTAATAATTAGTCTAAATAAAAAAATAACCATACGGTTACTTTAAAAAACAATGGATAAAAATGACTTAATCGGTTCCATAAAAACAAAAACTAAATACAATCCAGTAACTAAGAAAGGACCAAAAGGTATCTCTCTGCTTTTATCAGTTAAAGCATAATAAACTGCACAAGGAAATGCTAAAAATGAACCTATAACTAAAGAAACAATACTAAGTCTAATTCCTAACATAAAACCAAAAAACATTGATAATTTTATATCTCCACCGCCCAATGATTCCTGTTTAAATATTCTATTTCCTATATATCTAATAATCATCATAAATATAAATATTAAAATACCACTACATAAAGATATTAAAAAATTTTCAAATCCAAAAAAACAAAATTTCATTACTAATATAATTATACTAAATACAACTAATGGTCCATCCAAAATAATATAATACTTAAAATCACTAACATATATAATTAAAGATAAAATAGTTAATATAATCATCACAAGCATTTCATAACTAAAACCATATATCATATAAGAAAAAGAAAACAAGATACCAGAAATAACCTCCAATAACGGATACATTAATGCTAAGTCTTTCTTACAATACTTACATTCTCCTCTAAATAAGAAAAATGATATTATAGGAATCATCTCATACCATTTATATCGATAATTACAATTATCACAAGTATTCATATATTCTTTAACTTTTAGAGGTCCTTTCAAACCAATAATAATAGAAACAAGTCCAAAGATTATTCCAGATAAAAATAATAAACAAATCACATAAATATCAATTAGCATTATATCACCCTACTACTATCCCTTATTCTCTATTAAGTATATCATAAAACTATACGATATTCATATAATATATTGGTGATGTATATGAATAATAGTCTATCTCTGTTAAAAGTCGTAAATGGTATTTCAAAAACTTTAAATATCGCCAATCAAATGATTCCTCTCTACAAACAAGTAAAACCCCTAATATCTAATTCAAATAAAGTATTATCTAATCTTAAAAGTTTTACAAGTACTAATAATAAAGAAGTAAGCAAATCAATTAATCAAACAACAAACAATCAACCACGTACTCCCATCGTTAATCAACCTGTTTCTAATACCCCTACTTTCTTTTTATAAAAAAAGCTATTTTCTCTTCGAAATAGCTTTTTCTAAATCTCTTAATTTTTTTAACGCTTTTATTTTAGCTGTAACAGATGTAAATGGTATTTTCTTAAAAATACTTTTTTCATATGTCAAAATATATTTATTATATTCCAAATTATCTAACATTCCATACTTTAAAACGCTTCCATCATTTACTTCATCGCTTTTTATAAATTTACAAGTAACATACCATTTCCCTTTATCCAAAGTATAAACTTCATCTTCTAAGAAATAGCCTTTATCATTTAAACTTCTTCTTAATAATTCGTGATCGTTATTTGATTGAATAATTAATTTATTAATCTTTTTTATTTTCTTTTCACTTTCCAATATATGTAAAATTGTGCTTGTCCCCATACCAGAAATAACTAAAGTATTAATTCCTGTTAAATTAACATCATTGATACCATCACTTAAAATTGTCTCAATCTCTAATTTTCTTGAAGTTATATTTTTTATTGCACTATTTAATGCATTTTGATTTATATCACTTGCTATTACTTTTTTTGCTAATTTATTTTCTACTAAATAAATACTTAATAAACCATGATCACAGCCAACATCAACCACACTATCTTTATTCGAAACAAATTCTGCTATTGCTTTTAATCTTTTACTAATCTTAGTCACTTAAGAAATCTTTCAATTTCTTAGCTCTTGATGGATGTCTTAATTTTCTTAAAGCTTTAGCTTCAATTTGTCTTATTCTTTCACGTGTAACATTAAACTTTTTACCAACTTCTTCTAAAGTATGACTAGTTCCATCTACTAAACCAAATCTTAATTCTAGAACTTCTTGTTCTCTTTCTTGTAAAGTCATTAAAACATTTTTAATTTCTTCTTTTAATATTTCATTAGTAGCATATTCTTCTGGACTCATACTTCTTTCATCTTTGATGAAATCGCCTAAATGTGAATCGTCTTCTTCACCAATAGGAGTATCTAAAGAAACTGGATCTTGACTAATCTTCATTACTTCTCTTACTTTTTCAACAGTAATTCCCATTTTTTCAGCAAGCTCTTCTTCACTTGGTTCTCTATTTAATTCTAGAGTCATTTGTCTTTGAACTCTTGCCATTTTATTTATTGTTTCTACCATATGAACTGGTACACGAATTGTTCTAGCTTGATCAGCTAACGCTCTCGTAATAGCTTGTCTAATCCACCAAGTAGCATATGTACTAAATTTATAACCTTTATCATAATCAAATTTTTCAACAGCCTTCATAAGACCAATATTACCCTCTTGGATTAAATCCAAGAATAGTAAGCCTCTACCTACATAACGTTTTGCAATTGAAACAACCAAACGCAAGTTAGATTCTGCAAGAATATTTTTCGCAGCTTCATCACCATTTGCAATCTTAACAGATAAATCAAGTTCCTCTTCACTACTTAGTAAGCTAATACGTCCAATCTCTTTTAAATACATTCTAACTGGATCATTAATATTAATATCTTTTGTAATTTCTTCATCACTAAGTACTAAATTTTCTTCTTCATCCTCTAATTTTTTAGGTCCATCACCTGTCGCACTATCATCTGCAACTACTTCAATTCCATTTTCCATTAAAACATTATAAAGATGATCTAGTGAATCATTATCAATATCTAAACCTTTTAAAGCTTCTGCTAATTGTTCAAAAGTTAAAATATTATTATTCTTTTTACCAACCTCTACTAAATCTTTAATTCTGTCTTCAAAACTTTTAATCTCTACCATATCTACACATCCTCTTTTTTCAACTCAGCTATTTGTAAAGCTAATTTCATCTTTTTATCTACATCAAGCTCATTTTTCATCATGATTTTTAGTCGTTTTATTTCATTTTTAGTTGTAATCTTTAAAACGGCTGATATATATTCATCCATAGCTTCTATAGTTACTTCATCATTAACTGAATCATTAACTATTTCCATTACCTTATCTTTTATCGCAACATTATCTGTTACATAAGTAATAAAATCTGCTACAGTTATTTTCCTATTGGATTCATTATAATAAACTATTTCATTGGCTATTTCACGAAACAAAGAATCACTAAAAAAACCTAATTTCTTTTGATAGTTCCTTATATATTCTTCCCCATTCATCATAAAATAAAGTATTTTTTCTGAACCAATTGTATACGCATCTTTTCTTACAATTTCTTTTTTTGGTATTTCTTCTTTTTTTTCTACTACAACAGGCTCCATATGCATTAATTTATTTTTCAAGACATCTAATGAGATATCATAATCCTTGCTTAATTTATTCAATGTAACTTCTCTTAATATCAAATCACCATTATTAGATAAATTTTTTAATACATCATTAATATATGTTGTTAAGTCTTCTACATTATTCAAATCTTTATTTTGCTTTAAATAATTCATTTTAAACTCGAAGAATGTAAGTGGATTATTAACATTATCTCTAAAAGATTCTCCACCATTAGCTAAGATATATTCATCAGGATCCTTTTTACCACTAAGTCTTATAACATAAGTTTCAATATCATTCTTAACTAACTCTTCTCCATTATTTACAGTAGCCATCAAACCAGCATTATCATTATCTAAACAAAGAATAACTTTTACTCTAAGTTTTTTTAGCAACTGGATTTGTTCACCAGTCATTGCTGTTCCTTGCAATGCAACTACATTTTTAAGTCCTATCGAAGCAATTCTTATTGCATCCATAAAACCTTCTACTACAATTATCTCTTTTTCTCTTTTGGCATATGTTTTAGCATTATGATAATTGTATAATGTCTCTCCTTTTTTAAATAGTTTAGATTCCCTACTATTCATATATTTAGATACATCTTTTTCACCACGATATATACGAGCACTAAACCCAACTATATTTCCATCTTTATCCCATAATGGAAATGTAATTCTTCTAGAAAACATATCATAAATTTTTCCATTAACATTATTAACTAATCCAATATCTAAGAGCTTTTTAGTATCATAATTTTTTTTAGTTAATAAATTACATAAAGAATCATTACTATCTATACTAAGTCCTATCCCAAATTCTCTTATTATTTCATCAGTGATTCCTCTATCTTTTAAATAATTCATTGCATCTTTACCAGCGCTTGTTCTTAAATTATTTGAAAAATATTTTTGACTTAGTTCCATTATTTCGTATTCTTCTTTATTTACTTGTGGTAAATTACTTGTATAAACGTCCTTTGATAATTCCATTCCACATTTGTTAGCAACAATTGATACTGCTTCAATAAAAGAAACGTTTTCAAATTCTGAAACAAACGTAAATACATTACCAGTCGCCCCACAAGAGAAGCATTTATAAATTTGTTTTTCTTCTGAAACACTCATACTAGGTGAATGATCATCATGAAAAGGACAAACACAAACATAGTTTTTGCCACGCTGTGTTAAAGGGATGTAACTACCAACTATATTAACGATATCTGATGCCGCTCTAATCGCATTTATCTCATCGTTACTTATAAAGGCCATAAAATCACCCCTCTACTTATAATTATTATAGGTAACCCCTGAATTTCCTTTTTTTTATGTCAATTTTTTCAAAAAAATACCAAATTCTCGTATATTTTATCACATTTTTACGATTTTGGTCAAAAATACTCACTGTTTTTTCTTTTTTACCAATAAAAAAAGAAAGCTTCTTAATGCTTTCTAAACAAATTAATTATGTAATCTTTTTTATCATAAATATTATTAAGAACAAAGATCCTAAAATAATATCATATCTTATAAAATCTATCTTAGTATCTGGTGGTCTTACTTCTTCATAAACATCTGGTATCTCATTAAATATATTACTAGGTATTTCTACTTCCTCTTTAATAAGATAATCATAAAGTTCTCTTCTATGCATTGTATCTTCATCTACTATCTTTTCTTTATATGAATCAACTAAAGTATAACCATCTTTTCCTTTAATTTGTGACACATCATATGTGCCATATCCTACTTCACAAAAAGTAAAACCTTCTTTATCAGTAATTAAATCACAAACATTATCTCCATTTTTATCAACAACTTTAAAAATCGCACCTTCTTCAAATAAACATTCATCACCTATACACTCATATTTTACAATATCAATAAAATTTTTTATCAATAAATTATTTAAAATAATATAAGGATTTATATCTTTATCACTTATTGTAACTTTATAGAGATTATCATCTTTTTTATAGCCAATACCAACACTTACCTGTTCTATCGAATATTCTCCATAAGGCAAATCATCTGTTGTGTAAACTAAATATTCATCGCCTGTGCATATTTTATCTACAAAAATATCATTTTCATTTCTAATTTCATAGCATGTATCTTTTAAACTGCTCTCTATCGTATAAACATCTTCTACTTTTCTTATATCTACTGTAATTCTTCCTTTTTTTACATTTATATTAAAGTTATAAACTTGCTCTTCGACATTACCAGGTCTAATTAAGTCTTGACTATTAGCGCTATCAAATATCATTACTTTATTTTCATAATAATTACTAATTTTCCTAAATCCTATTTTTCCACTTTCATGAACAACATCAATTTGAAAACCATTCTCATTTTTATAATAATCAATGTTTGCATCAACTATCTCATAATCGTTGTTTAATTCTCTAATTATTAAACTCTTTCCATAATCGACATTATAATCATTAAGGAAACTTGGTTTGATGTCATGCTTCTCAACATTCGTTTTAATTTCATTAATTTCATTAATATATTTATCAATTTTAGAACCATTTAATGTTTTAGTAAAATAAATATTGGCATTTTCATCAACTACTTTCCAAATAAGATATTGTGTAATAACATACCATTTATCTTCTACTCTATTACCATACCCATAACCATAATATATAATTAATTCTATTTCTCTTTTTTGCTCTTTCGTTAAATTAGCGTATCCCGATAAATCGCCTTCGTATTCTTCATAACTTTGACCTGTCTTAAAATCTACAAAAGGTTCTAAACAATATACTATCCTTCCTTTACTATCTTTTATAAACTGCATAGTCATATAATAAGTTTTATTATCTTTAACTTTATTTATAAACTCTCCATTTATATAATTACTTTCAACAAAACTTTCTGCTTGAACATTACTTTTAAATAAAAAAATTGTACTCAAAAATAATATTAAAATTAATATTTTTTTCATAACCTTTCCCTCCTGTTTTTTTACTTCCTTTTTTAATTCATCTAAACCTCACCTCTTCACTCTATATATTCTCCATATATATACCGTTTTCCTTCTTTTTTACTAAAAAAATTTTTTAAGAATTTATACTCTTTCAAAAAAATTTTTTTATATTCTTTTATCCAATAAAAAAAGACTATTTCTAGTCTTTTTTTAACTTTCTATATCTGTAAATATCCTAGCAATTATATCTATATCATCTATCTTATCTATTTTAGGAATATGTATAAATATCATTTTACATTTTAGTTTTCTATCATTAATCATTTTAAGTCCATGATAATAAATATTATTACAAAGATAATTAGTTTCATTAGAAATATTTACTGTAAATCCTACTTTTTGAAACTTACTTTCAATTAATGAATAATCATAACAAGTACAATAGCTTTTATCTCCTTTACCTTTTAATTCAATTTTTATCGTCTGTTTAGGTAACTTAAGTTGCCCAAAACTTATTATCAAATCGTAGTCATTCATCTCAATTTTTTTACTTAATTCTTTTACACTAGTTTCAAAACTATTAGTTAAATAAATTTTATCACTTTCATCACATCTTATATTATCTAACAAAACTTTTGAGGAATTATTATTCCCTTTAAAAGCAGTATATAATATCTTCATTATAATCACATCCATCTAAATTATAACAAAACATATATTTTAATATTGAATTATCTCAATTTTTCAATAATTTTTTTACATCCGCACTTAATTCACGTTTATTCTGCTTATACTGAGCATTTAACATATAAGAGAATTTAACCAACTTTCTACTCTCATCATTTCGCAAATATTTTACATTAAGTACACTACTATGATTTTTTTCAGTATCATATCTAACTCTGTCTAAAGCATCTGCATCTTTAAATATACTTAATAAGTTTAACGCTCTATCTTCTAAAATATTAAATTCTTTAATTATATTCAAATCTTCTGAATCCCTAAAGCCATGAGCAAGAACTAAATAATAAACATAATCTCGTATAGAGCTATTAGTTAAAATATTATCTTTTCTCATCAATTTTAAACTTTCAATTGAATGAGTCTTATCATCATCTATAACTTTTCTTCCAATATCATGATATTTACTTGCTAACAATAATATTTCAATATCTTCATCGCATAAGCCTTTTAATTTTCCAATTAAATAAGAGAAAATACCAACTCTTTCACTATGTATCTGTCCATGTTTATCTTTATCAAGTATCTCACCAGTAAAATACTTACTTAATAGTTCATTATCTTTCAAAAAATAAGCACAAATAAGTTCATCATAATTATATTGTCCTTCATCTTCTATTTTGTGAGGATGACCAAGCTTTAGTCTGTAAACAAATTCTAAATCTTTGTAATCACTCTTAAGCATTTTTCTGACATTTTCTAACGTTGTATGTTTTTTTTCTAAATAAAAATCCTCAACTATTTCTTCATAAGCTCCCATTATATCAGTAAAATAATCTTCGTACTCAAACCTATATTCTCTATCTCCTAAATAAATCATTGTATCAGCTACTCTATCAAAAAATACTAAATCATCTGAGTAATTAGTCGCAAATGCTCTTGTCTTTAAACTAGCTGAATGACTTACTTTAGCTAAAAATGCAACATTCAAAAATCTATTTAAATATCTATAAGCTTCTTGCTCATCTACTTGATAATATTCCTCTATTTCACATATCATAGGTCTTATAGTATTTTTTATTTTTCTATTTTGCATTAAAGATGAAGCATTAAATAATTTGCAAATTTGTTTAGCTGGAAAAGCAATATCTGAATCTAATACTTGATCTATAATAATATTTCTATATTTATCTTTTTCTCCAAATTGCGAATATCTAGATGTAATATTCAAGCATTCGCAATAAGGCTTACCCAAATCATGAAAAAGCAATACCCATTTTAAGTATATCAAAGTTTCAGCATCGAACTGCATTCCTTGATCTTTAAAATAATTAATAGTTAAATTACTCATATTAATAGTCTTTTCAATATGTGTTCTTAAATTATCAATATGCCTTGGATCAACTTGATTTATTCCATCTAAATCTTTTAAATTTGGAATAAAGCATAAAATATCATCTATCTTAAAGTTTTTTTCAAATAATAAAGCTGATACAGTTTCAAAATCTTCAAAAGATAATCTATTAAATCTAGGTTCTCCTTTTTTATCATGCTTAATATATAAATTATCGCCTGGTATTTGAATAAAAATTTTTCCATCCGTTCTCATTTTTTCTATTTCAACAACTTTAATAGAATCAATAAAATTAGAAAATTTAATTATTTCATCTGTATTTAAAGAAAAACCAAATTCATTATACTTCGAATATTTTTTAAAAGCTCGATTAAATCTAACTAGCAAAGTAACAGGAAATTTATTTAAATTATTTTTTCTTAATCGATTTAAATCCTTATCAAAATGGATTTTTTTAATTATAGGATCTATTCCTTCTGGCATTATAGTCTGATATTTAAAACATAGTGTTGAAACATCTGTCCCTGTTTGAAAATAAAAATCTAAATTATCTGAAATACCTTCATCAACTACAAAACTATTTAATGAAGCCCCTAAAGTATTTTTTTCTAAATAATCATAATATGTATCTTCATCTAAAATTGTAACTTCATCAAATTGTTGATTAAAAGTTTCTAAATCTAAAAATCCAATATTATAAAAAGAATCTAACGTTTTATGAGATTTTGCATATAATATATCATTTTGAGATTCTGTATAACCATAAAATCCATTTGGCTCTTTTTTTAAAAATTCTCCATCTAAAAATATTCTCCTATAATAATCTTCATTAATATCGACTTTAACCGTCATCGTTTCTCCATTATAAAAAGGACTCTTAAAATAATGAGTTTTTAAAGCTGAGGTTGAAAACCACTTTCTTGGTAAATATATAATATCTGCTGGTTTTTCAAAAGCATTTTTAGATAATACTTTATCTCCTTCTATAACACTCATCTTTCTATATAAAGAAAATTTCATATGATGCCCCCTTTTCAATAATCAGTCTTTATATTATACAAAAAAATAGTACTCAATAAAAGTACTATTTTGTTATCTTTACATCTTCATCTTTTTCAATAAACAGTTCGCGAAACTATATAATCATAATAACCATTATACCACAATCAACTCATAAACTATCCTTATAAACAGCCTCTACAAGTACTGTTTCATTATTGATATACCAAACTAAGCTCAAATAGTTTGTAAAACATAGCCATCCTTTAAGTATAAATATCATCCAAGCTAACGTTAACCTAACAACTCTTTTTTTCATAAATCTTAAGTTTTTAATGAGATATCATATCAAAATAAAAAAGAAATACCACAATAAAGTGATATCTCTTACTATTATTTATCTTCTAAAATAGCTTTAATTCTTCTAACACCAGCAGAACTAGCTTCTTCTTTCTTTATTTTGAAATGACCTAATTCACTAGTATTTTTAACATGTGGTCCACCACATAATTCTTTAGAGACTTCCCCGATAGAATAAACTGTAACAATATCAGGATATTTTTCAATAAACATACATTCAGCCCCAGATTTTATAGCTTCCTCTTTTGGCATTTCTTCGACATTTACATCTAATCCTTCATTAATCCACTCATTAACTAATTCTTCTGCTTTTTGTTTTTCTTCATCAGTTAATTTATGATCACAACTAAAATCAAATCTCATACGTTCATCAGTTATATTAGAACCTTTTTGATGGACATCAGGTCCAACAACAACTTTTAAAGCTGCATTAAGTAAATGTGTAGCAGTATGATACTTAGTTTCAACTTCACTATTACCAGCTAAACCACCTTTAAACTTACCAGCAGAAGCTGTTCTTGACTTTTCTTGATGTTCTTTGAATTTTGTAGCAAATCCTTCTTCATCAACTTTAAGATTTCTCTCATTAGCAAGTTCAACAGTTAACTCTAAAGGAAATCCATAAGTATCAAATAAATGGAAAGCAGTCTCACCATCTATATCTTTACCATCACGAGTAACTTTTTCAAACTCTCTTAATCCTTTTTCCAAAGTCTTACCAAATTTATTTTTTTCATTTCTTAATACTTCTAATACAACTTCACGATTATCAACTAATTCTTTATAATAATCTTGATATTTATCAAGTATTAAACTTGCAATTCTTTCTTCCCAATCACTATTAACATCAATATTTAATGTTTTAGCATGTCTTATAGCTCTTCTAATTAATCTTCTTAAGATATAACCTTGATCAGTATTACTTGGCTTAATACCAGCTGGATCAGCAGAAATAAATACAGCAGTTCTTAAATGATCAGCAATAATTCTCATACTTCTTTCATTGCCTTCATAACTTACACCAGATATCTCTACAATTAAATCAATAACATCTTTCCAAATACTAGATAAGTAATTATCATTAACTCCTTCTAAAATAGCAGTAGTTCGCTCAACACCCATACCTGTATCAACATTCTTCTTAGGTAACTCAGTTACATTACCTTCACTGTCTTTGTGATATTGCATAAATACATTATTCCAAATTTCTACCCATCTACTATCTTCTGGATCAAACTTTGAAGGAATCTCATCTTCACTTCTCCAGTAGAATATTTCAGTATCAGGTCCACAAGGTCCAGTTTCTCCTGCTATCCAAAAATTATCATCAACAGTCTTAGCAATTCTATCTTCACTTATTCCTAAACTTAACCATTTATTATAACTTACTTCATCAAATGGAATAACATCATTACCAGCAAATACAGTTACTGCTAATCTTTCAACTGGAATATTAATATGTTTAGTTAATAGTTCAAAACTCCATTCTATGCTTTCATCTTTAAAATAATCCCCTAAACTCCAGTTACCTAACATTTCAAAGAATGTATGATGTGTAACATCTCCTACCTCTTCTAAGTCATTAGTTCTAATACATTTTTGATAATCACATAATCTTGTTCCATATGGATGAGTCTGACCCATTAAATACGGAATTAATGGTTGCATACCAGCAGTATTAAATAATACTGATGGATCATTTTCTGGTACTACAGGAGCACTAGGTATTTGTTTATGTCCTTTACTTACAAAAAAATTAATATATATATCTTTTAAATTCATTTTTTACTTCATTCCTTCCAATATTTCAATTACATCATTTTTTAAATTCTCATCAAACTTATTATCAATTACATAATCAAAGTCTTTATAATTATCTAATTCTAATTCAGTATGATGCATCTTTTCTTCCTCATTTAAATCTCTTTTGCTTTTTATTGCATTAACTCTTATAGCAATAACATCAAAATCATCTTTATTTTTAAAGTATTCAATCTCATGAACTAATCTAACGTCACTTACAACAACATTATCTATTCCCATTTTTTCATATACTTTAAAATCTTCTTCAATTCGTTTTGTTAAAAAATCTTCATCGACACTTCTTAAAGTATCACCCATCTCCTGAAGCACCGCTCGAGGTTTATTAAAATCTCTACCATCCCAATCTGTAAATTCCAAAGCAAATAATTTAATATATTTACTAAATCCTGTTACTATCGTATTTGGCATATTCTTTACTATAATACTAGCTACTTCATTCTTACCACTACCAGCTTTTCCTGCTACTAAAAATACTCTCATATTTCATCTCCTAATAATTAAAAAACCACATTACTTGCCAAGGAGCAAATAATGCGGTACCATCCTTTATTTTACTTAATTACATATAACGGTTTAACCCGATTAATCTCAGAAGGTAGCTATTTCCCTATTCAACATCTTAGTTTCCACCAACCACTAAGTCTCTATAATGTTTCCAAAGTACTTTGTCTTCGTCACTGATTAATTAACAAAACTAATAAACTGATTATATGATAGTTTTCTTAATATGTAAAGTTTTTCTTACTTAAATTTAAAATTTCCATCCTTAACTTTCATATATAATTGTAAATCTTCTCTTTTAACTGGATTATAAATTAAATCTGATAATCCCATCTGCCATACTTCTGTTTCAAGTAATTCTTTATTATAATCTTTTATAAAAGTTGCTCTAACCATTCTTACTACTTCATATACATTTAAATTACATAATAAACATAAAGTAGCAAGCCATCCAGTATATCCTATACTTTTATCAGAAAATAACCAAATAATAGCAAATAAAGCAAAATTACTTTTCTCAAACTTAAAAGCATTTTCTTTAATCCATTCCCATATTTCTTTAGCTGTATGTATTCTATCAACCTCTTCAACATCTATAACTTTTAAAGCTGTCTTATATTTATCAACTGCCTCTCCTGCTGTAGCAGTTGGTATAAATAAATCTTTATTTTGAGTATCTTCTTCTACATTAGTATTTCTAAGTTCTACATCACCAGATTCAGATATAGCTGTACCCCTAAGATATAAACCACATTCCTCTACCTCATTACATAAATAATACTTCATAAAATATTTTGGACTTGTAGTATATAATGTCCCTGTTTCATAATGTAATTCATTCTTCTTTCCTACTAAGTCTATTGTAACATCAACTTTTTTCATTATTTTCTCCCCCTAAATTTAGCATACATTTTAACGTCTTCCTGACATTTCATCGCATTTGTATATTCTAAAACTCCATAATATTCTAACACTTTTTCTAATTCTTCTCTTTTTTTAGATGTAAAATAGTCTTTAAGTGCTTTAAATCCTGTTATTACATCAGTATGAAGTAAAAAGCAACCAAACAATATAATTGCTGCTGCATAATTTTCTTTTATCAAATCATAAGTAACAAATCCCACATAAACTCCAGCGCACCACGCATGAACATTATCACCTCTAAAAAAACTTTCAAAGCAAAGTTTCAAAATATATTTCATTTTATTAACTATATTTATTTCTGCTTCGTTCATTTCTTGAACTTCTATTACTTTTTTATAAGTATCAGGAACTGCGACTCTAATAATCGGTGCATCAACAACTTCTAACTTTTCATTATCATCTTCTAGTAAAATATTGTAATTATCGTTCTTTGGCAGCTTATTTTTAACATAAGTAAGATGGAATTCTAATCCTGTTTCTACAGACTCGAAAACCTTAGAATAATGTTCGAAATCCTTAGCTTTATCAAAAATAACTTTTTTATTTTGCTTCATATAAATTACTCATTTCTTAATTTAGCATACATTTTTATATCATTTTTATCATCAACTGAGTCGACATAACCTAAAACATGTTGCTCTCTTAAAAATTCTTCTAATTCTTCTAACTTAACATCTCTTTGGAACATTTTAAAGATTTCTTTAACAAATTTAATAGGTCTATTGATTAATAATAAAATAATACTTTTAACAAGTACATTAAGGAAATTCCCCATAGAAATATCAATTCCTAATGTCGTACTAACAAATAATGTCCAAGCAACTATCAACTTTTTATTATAAAACATTATTTCAAACATCTTACTCAAAAATTCATGTGCTTTATTAGCATATTTTTGCTCTTCCTCTGTTAATTCTCTCATTTCCATAACTTTTAAATAAGTCTTCTTAGTTTCCTCTAAATTACCAAGCGCTATTTCTTTATCAGTAACGATAGACAAATCATCATTAATTTTAGCTTCACCTTTAAAACTAAGACCTACTTCGTTAAACTTTTCATCGACAAAATATTTTAACATATCAGGACTAAAATAAATTTTCTCTCTTTTTATCATAAATAAACTCCTCAAAAGGTATTAATATTATAAAGCACTTAGCCAACTTAATCAATTTTTTCTTTTTCTTAAAAGAAAAAAATCTATTATTATAGACTTTTTTCTTGACTTTTTCTCATATTTTCCATTTGTGCATTATATTCATTTAAACACATTGTTCCATATAAAGATAATTTTTCTAAATTATTTACATCTGCTAAACATTTTAGTACTCCAAAGAATCCATCATCCTTTAAATCAAATACTTCCTTAAATTGTTCAACATCTACTAAATGAGCATTACAATTACCTAATAAATAATTAAGCTCCATTTCTCTTCCAGGTGTTAAATCAAAATATCTAACATAATTATTCATTACATAATCTTTTAAATTAATATTTTTATTTATATCAAAAGTTTCCATATTATCATTCCTTTCTTTATGCGTAGGAAATCCATTGTATCAAATATCTTATTCAAAAGTCAAACAATTAATGTCAAAAAAAGAAGACTTTACGTCTTCTATCTAGTCTTCCCTAAAGTTTTAACCTCTCCATTAACATGTGAGTACTCTCCATTATAATAAATCCACATTTCATCTTGACTTAAAACTTCCTCACCAGTTTCAGTTACAACTTTAAAATAAATTGTATCATTTTCTACATATTTAGGTTCTACAATTTGATAACCATACATTCTACCATCTTTATCTTGAGCTAAAACTCCACCTACTTCAAGACTATATGCATTTTGTTCTTCACCAAATTCATTAATATAAACAGTTGTAACAACAGGTACTTCTCTATATCCATAAACTTGTCCATCTTCATCACTTCTTAACTCAAAGCCTTCTGGTAAAATATAGGTTCCGCCAACCACATAGTTAACATCCTCTGTTTTTACTTTTCTATCTCTATAAACACAAGAATATTTTTCTATATCATTAACTTGATGTTGCATACCAGCTTCTATACCAAATAAGTAAGTTTCTAATTTAGCTAAAGGACACATTGTATCAATAGAATGATTAGCTGCACATTCAAGTGATGCCAATCTAAGGGCAATACCTCCAACCATAGCACCAGTTAATGCTACGCAAGCAACTGTTTTTCTAGCTCCTGTAATAATTTTATTTTTTTTACTATTTTTATCAGTATCATGATAATATTCTTTTTCCATAATTAAATTTAAAACCTCTTTTTAAAAACAATTTTCACCCACTTCTAAGTGGTAGAATCATTTTAACACTAAGAATATTCAACGTCAACTTTTATTCCTTACATTTGTCTAAGACTCCACCAATATGTTCTACTATTACTTTAATTATTGCTACACACGGAGTAGCAAGTATCATCCCAAATATCCCAAACAAATTACCAAACACTAATAAGCCTATAATAATTAAAACTGGACTTATCTTAATACTCTTACTCATGACTATTGGTTGCAATATATAATTTTCTATTGATTGAACAACAACACATAATATAATCGTTAAGATACCAACAAACTTACTTTCTGTGAATCCTACACATACTGCCACAATTCCTCCTATATAAGGACCAACATAAGGAATCAAATCTGTAATCCCACATAACGCTCCAAATAGCATTGGTGCTTCTATTCCAATCAACCAAAAAGCCAAACTATCCATAACAAATACACAAAATGCCACAAATAGTGTTCCATTAACACATTTTCTTACTTCTTCACTAACTTCCTGACTAAGATTAATTGCGACACATTTATGCTTCTTTGGTATTAAATCATAAATTACCTTAACGATTCTTTCATAATCCATGCTCATATAAAGTCCTAATATTAAACCTATTCCAATAACACCCAAATACTTAAATAAACTCTTAACAAATCCAACCAAATAAAGAGGTACATTATCTATTAAAAATACTAATATATTATCTAAATAATCTTTAAAACCCATATTATTTATCTTATTTTCCAAGTTTTCAAATAACTCTGGTAATACATCAATTAACTCAGAAATCTCTTGATAAAATACTGGTATCAAAAAATATAGAAAAACACCAACTATTAATATTACTCCAAAGAATACTAAAACAGATATAAGTCCTCTTTTATTCTTCTTATCTATCTTCTTGATTAAAGGATTAAATAACCATGCATAAATAAAACCAATAAAAACTGGTATTAAAATAGTCAATATTTTCTTAATAAAATACAAGATTTTAGTATATCTAACTATAAAAACAACCAATATAATTGCTACTAAAAAAAGTACCACTTCTTTAAGTTTCTTTTCATTCATAAGCATCTCCAGATAAAAAGACCAAATACTTGGTCCTACATTTCATCAATAACACAATAGCAGCTATTGCTCATTTTTTCTTTTAGGCAACCAAGAATCATTCCTGCCGCCATACTTGCAATTACACAACCTGCTAATATCATTATTTCCTTTTTATTTTTTGGCATTTTCATGCATTAATCACCTCTAATAGGTATTATGCCTCATCTACACTAAATTTATTCATTAATTGATCTTTTAAATTAGTTTTTCTATTATTTGAATAATCATTATTAACTGCTAATTCAAAGCTTTCTTCTTCTCCAATTATAATTAAACTTTTCTTAGCTCTCGAAACTCCTGTATAAATAAGTTTATTATAAAGCATCTTATAGTAAGCTTTAGAAACTGGCATTATAACATGGGCAAACTCAGAACCCTGACTTTTATGTATTGTAATAGCATAAGCATGTTTAATATTGATTAAATCTTCTCTTGAATAAACTACTTCATTGCCATCAAAATCTATTGTAAATACTTCCTTTTTCTTTGGACTCATAACAGTACTTATACTACTAATATATCCAATATCCCCATTAAATATGTTATTATCTGGATCATTTACCAACTGTAATACTTTATCATGAACACGATAAGTTATATCTCCTACCTTAGCTTCCTTCTTATCCTCACTCTTTGGATTAAAAATATCTTGTAATAGTATATTTAAATTATCTATTCCATTCTCTCCACGATACATTGGTGCTAAAACTTGTATATCTTCTTCCGTAAGTCCTTTCTCACGACTCATAACACATATCTTACGAATCATTTCTTTAATCGTAAGACCAGTTGCGTGTAAGAAATTATAATCATCAGTCTGCTTAGTAAATTCAGTTGATAAATCACGCTCCTTTATTTCTTTTGCTAATATCGGAATATACGAATTATCACTTTGACGATAAATAGTTTCTAATACTGTATGTGTAAACTTCTCTGACTCAATTAAATCATTTAATATAAGTCCTGGTCCAACACTAGGTAATTGATTAGAATCTCCTACTAAAACTAATGTAATATTATGAGTAAGTCCTTTTAACAAAGAATCAAATATATAAGTATCTATCATACTAGTTTCATCTACTATAACTAACTTATGATAATTCTTATTATATTCATTTATCTGAAATTCATTTTTATCTTTATTCCATTTTAAGAATCTATGAATAGTCATCGCAGGTAATCCAGTTGAATCACTCATCTTCTTAGCAGCTCGTCCAGTCGGAGCAAGAAGCGCTATATCATTAACTACATCTTTGTAATTTAAATTATGAATTCTAATATACAACTTAACTATCGAATTAATAATTGTTGTTTTACCTGTACCAGGTCCTCCAGTTATAATACTTATTCTATTAGTTAAAGCATTCTTAATTGCTTTCTTCTGATCAGTATTATACTTTACATCATATTCAAGTTGTATCGCTGCTATTAAATCATCAAAATGTGTAACTCTATCTTTGCTATGGCGACTAATCAATTCTAAATTATCAGCAATATCTTCTTCATAATCGTAATATTCTTTCAAGAAATACTTATCTCCACTTAAAACAATATCTTGGCTCATTTGTAACTTATATAAATAATCATCCAATTCATCTTCTGTAATAAATATCTTAAATTCATTTCTAATCGTACTAAATATTTCTTCTCTTAAAAGATATGTATCACCATTCTTAAAACCTAATCTCTTAAAAGTTTCTATTAAACAAGCTAGCACTCTCTCTTCTGCATCTGCATCATGTATAGCTAAAAATACTTTATCTAATTTAGTAAAGTCTATTATTTCAATCAACTTATAAATATCATTTTGTACTATTTCTAATGAACTTTCTCCCCATTTATTTAAAATAGATAAAGCTTCATTAATCGTAAAACCTAGTCTCTTTAAATTAACTATTATCTCATCAGTACTTTGATACTTCACAATAGAATTATATATTCTCTTCGCTTTAACTTCAGATATTCCTGGCACTATAAGTAAATTCGTATAATCATTTTTTATTAAAGTTAGAGCATCTTCACCTAAAGTTTCAACTATCTGTATTGCTGTCTTCTCTCCACATCCTTTAACTAAAGAACTAGATAAAAAATCTATTACAGCATCTTTTCCTTTAGGTTCTTCTCTTTCATAACTTGATACTTGAAATTGATTACCATATCTTTCATTAAATACATATCTGCCCATCAATTTATAATAATCTTCACTATTTACATCAGCAAAATACCCAGTAAAAGTAATAGTTTTATTTACATATTCAGACATATCATCTGATGCTTCTTTAACTCTAAACAAACCAACTTTATATCCATTATCTGATTCAAAGATCATTTGTTTAAACTTTCCTCTAATGTAATCCATATATGTATCACCTTAATAAATTTTATCACGATGCAACAAAAAAAGCGAATATTTTTTCGCTTTTCGTTTCCCATTAAATTAAATATTCTAATCAATCATACTAGTAAAATCATCATTTTGATGTTTTTTAGTATATAAAAGCAACGCTTTATCAAATTCATCATCACTATCTAACCCATTTAAAATTTGATGATTATTTAATTTATCACATTTTCTTATACAAAAATCTCTCTCATTATCTTCATTAGTTAAATAAACATAAGTTATATCATTATTATCTATTTCATCTATAATAACATAATTAATTCCATCTTCTAATGTTACATATTCTATTATTTTATCTTGCATATTTTCACCTATTTTCCATGTCTAAAACTATCAATGTCATTTTCTAATTCTTGAGATTCTTTAATTGATAAAAGATAATCTTTAATTGCACCTTCATAAGCTTTAGTATCTACTTGTAATTTTCCATCCACTTCTTTACAAAGTCCTTTACTATCACAATATGATAAAAAACTATTACAATCAGTAATACCACGTAAACTAAATTGATAGAATAAATCATCCATACAAGATAGTCTACTTTCTTGGTTCCATCCAATTTGTTGATAATTACCATAAACAAATGAGTCAAAATCCATCGTTTCACCATCAAAAGAACTCGCTATATCACCATAGTCATACCAATAATTTTGGTAATCATCTGTTCGATGTGTTTCATTATTAATAGCAGTCGCCCCTGCAACTACAGATGAATTGGAAATTGATTTAAATTGATTAGATAAGAAGTTATGTGCCATTGAAAAACCGCTACATGCAATTATAGTAACCATTGCTCCAACAATAAATCCTCTTTTTAGCCCTTTTCTTGCTCCTACAGCAAATCCTTCTCTCCTAGCTTCTCTAAGATCTCTTTTATTATATTGAACTATTCTACTTTGTTCTTGTTCTTTACTATGATTAACACTTTTAGCTCTTGCTAAATTATAAGATTCTAAATTAATCTCACTAGGTGTCATATTACCACACTCCTATTATAAATATACTACACATAAGTAAAAGAGTCAAAAAATTAAATAAAAAAAAGACAAATAATGAAGTATTTGCCTATTTGGTTACACCATTTAAATTACGATCAGTAAAATGTTCTAAATCAACATAAGTTTCTCCGTTAAATAATCTAGCATCATCTGGTAAATTGTTTATTGCAAAATCATTACCAGGAACATCTGTTGCCTGAACATATATTGTATATGCTCTATCTCCATCATAAGTAACTAACTCACCATCAGAACCCATTACTTCACCAGTAAATCTTTTATAAGATTCGACCAATTTTCCTGTTTTATCAAATACTATTGCATCAGAAAATGGTGATTGTTCAAATGAAAATTGACTTAAATTTATAGATATTAAATAATCATTAAACTCTTTAGCACTATTTCTAAATTGATTATGATTTTTTTCTAAAGATTCAGCAACTATTTCTGCTGGAATCAAACTATCTAAACAATCTAAATAATTATAATATGATGACATAACAGGTACATATATATCTGCATATACTGTTGAATCTAAGCTATTTATTGCGTCTATATTACTACCTGCACAATAATCTCTAAAACTACCCATTGCATAATTAGCCCAGTCAATTAATACCAAATCATTTGCATTATCTATTGTATTAAGATGTTTCTCTATTGCCACTGTTTCAACAGATACAGGATCTTTTATTTCGCTCATTTTATCAACTGATTTTATAACTCCAATACCAATAAGTGCTGCCATTCCTGCAGCTGTAAAAGCAAGACCAATTCTTTTATTTCTTTGTATTTTATATTGACGACGCTTCTTCATTCTTTTTTCTCTTTCTTTAATACTTTCAACTACACCACGATGATAGTTAAAGTCTTTATATACACCATTATTAGTGTCATAAGTCAAATCACCAATAGTAAAACCATATTTGCCTCTAAAAACATATCCTTCATCATTTTCTAATATTTCTACAACATCAATACCATATTTTTTATGAATCTCTTCTGTAATTTCTTTTAAAGTTCCTTCAGAGACTCTATATCTTTTATTAGCAACAAACTCTAAATTATTATCATTTATCATAATATCACCGTTTCAGTTAAAACTGTCCTTACTATAAAAATTATATAATAAAAACATATCTTTTTCAACAAAAGAAAAAAAGAATTAAATTATTTTAATTCTCCCTTTACTTTATCAACAAAAGCTTCTCTAATAACTACATCATAACACTTATTAGTATCAATAATTTTATCTATTTCCACCTTTAAGAAATTCTCTGTATGACCAATAGATTTTCCATCTACTACCTCTTCAATCAAAACATTTACAGTTTGACCAATAAATTTTTCATTATATTTATATTGTAATTTTTCATCTATCTCAATTAATCTTCTAGCTCTATTTTTCTTAATATTATTTGGTAAATGTCCATCCATTGAAGCAGCTTTAGTTCCTTCTCTCTTTGAGTAAGGAAAAACATGTATCTTACTAAACCCTACTATCTTACAATATTCTACACACTCTAAGAATTCTTCTTCAGTTTCTGTTGGAAAACCAACAATTACATCAGTAGTTAAATTAATATCAGGTCTTGCCTCTTTTAATTTATTGATCTTATCTAAGTATTCTTGTTTAGTATATTTTCTATTCATAGCATTTAAAATTCTCTCACTGCCAGACTGTAATGACACATGCAAATGTCCACATAACTTTTTATTATTCTTCATTTCATCAATAAACTTATCATTTATTTCTGTTATTTCAATGCTAGAAACTCTTATTCTCTCTAATTGATCAATCTTAGATATTTCTCTAATCAAATCTGTTAAATCATATTTCCCAGTTTCTTTTCCATAAGCTCCAGTATTAATACCAGTAAAGACTATCTCTTTATGCCCCTTAGAAACTAATTCCTTAATTTCCTGTACAGCTTCATCAAATCCCTTACTTCTAATACTTCCTCTTACATAAGGAATAATACAATATGCACAATAATTATTACATCCATCTTGAATCTTTACATAAGCTCTTGTTTTGTCATTAAACTCATCGACTTTCATATCTTCAAAAGGCAATCTTCTATCATTATAAAATTTAATATACTTTTCTTGACTCGCTTGATAATCTTCTATTAACTCTATAACTTTTGATTTTTCTTTATTTCCGATTAAAATATCGATATCAAGTTCATTTAATTCTTCACGATGATTCTCAGCAGTACATCCACATACCATTAATACTGCATCTTTATTATCTCTTCTTACACTTCTTATCATTTTCTTACATTTATTATCTGCAGTATTAGTAACACTACAAGTATTAACTATAACTATATCACTATTTTTATAATCATCTTCAAAAGTATATCCATGATTAATTAATTGTTCTTTCATAAATTCAGATTCATAAGAATTCACCTTACACCCAAATGTTAATATATTAAACTTCATATACATCACCCAAATCTAACAAAGATTATACCACATAAAAAGATAATCACAAAAATTATCTTTCATAGTTAATTTATAAAATAAATATTTTATTTTTTTACCTCATCGTCTATTGCTAAACAACTTTAGTATTTAAATAATCCAAACAAATCATAAATCCTAATAATAAAATCATTACTATAATAAATATCCAAGAAGCTTTACTAATAGTTAACTTCTTCTCAGGTCCTTCTTGTGTTTCTGATTCATCCTTAACTTCTCTAATTGATTTTATACCAAGATATTTTTTATTACTCAAATCTTTACTAGTTCTTAATACAAAAGGAGAAGAAAATCCAAGTTCCTTAAACTCTACATCATCATCTTGTTTTAAAAAGAAATTAAACATCATTAAATCTCCTGAAGCTCCTGAAATATTAATAATAGATAATACTATCAATAATGGAGAATTTATAAAAAAACCTAAAATATATGTTATAACTCCTATTAAAACAAATGGTGCAAGAAGTGACGTCATAATACATTTTTTATCGATGTACTCTTTACATTTACAATAAAATACTCCCTTTTCTAATCTTGCTCCAAAAACTATATTCTCCCTCTTCGCTCCCATAACTTGATAAGCAATATCATGGATAATTTCATGTAATATCATCCATAAAATCATCAAAATAAATACTATTGAAAACATTATAATTGAATCAGAACCAATTTCAACATCAATTGTTTTATCATAAATAACTACAACCACTATCCCCGTAATAACAACCATAATAAACAACAATAAAAAAGATAATATATTTGCAAATACCATATCATATTCTAATATATACTCTTTCTTCTTATTAGCTTTATTCACTATTATCTCCTCCTATACAAAAAGACTCTTAAGAGTCTCAATTTAACAACTTTTGTAATTGTTTTAATGCATCCAAGAAAGCTTCCTCATGCTCGTATCCAGTAACACTATTCTTAAATTCATGCTCTATAGAATTATCAACATTTATCTTTTCTTCAATTCCAACATTAGCGGTTGCATTAGAAATATTAATGTTATCCGCTCTATCATAAGAAACATTATTATTCATCTCAACTCTATTAATCAACTCATCATAACTAATAATAGCACTCTCTTCTTGAGCAGCCTCAAAAGGAGTTAAATTAATAGTACGCTCTCTTGGAATAGTTTCTAATTCACGAGTTACATCTTTCAAATTGAAAGAATCTATCTTAGAAGAATCATCAATATCTATTGGTTCTTTTTTTAAATCATTTATGTCTGATTCTAACATTATATAATCAGTATCATCATTCTTAGAATTAATATCGTCCAATTGTTTTAAATCATTTAATCTATAATCAACCTCTTCATTTGTATAAGGAAGATTATTTAAACTATTTGTACTTTCCTCATTATCAGAAATGATTTCTTCGATAATACTTACCTGTTTAGATTTATCTTCACTACCTGAATAATTTTGATTAATATTTCTAGAATTTATTTTATTTTGTGTATATATTAGATACAAAGATGATAAAGATATAACTATTAAAATTACTATTAATATCGTAAATATAGCATTTGATTCCGCAATTTCATCAAGAATATTTAAGAAATACATCATAATTACATCTCCCTACCATCTAATAATAACACTAATTAAATAAATTATAAATACACAAAAAACTTTTTTGACATTAAGAAACAATTATATAAGGGTCATCAATAGTTCCATTACCTTTTACTTTGGCACTAATACTTATATTTATAACAGGTCTTATATAAGACGGATTATTAATTAATATACCATCTCCAAAAGCACCATTTGACATTACATTAATCATTGACAAAACATTAGCTGTATTTATTGAATAACTACTATTAGTTACATAATTACCCGGAATATTTTTATTATATAAATAATATTTACTATTAGGAATATTTGTTGCTGCTCCAGCAAGTACTATCTCATCTGCTGTTAATAATCCAACAGAACCAGTATAAATAGTCCCAGAACAATGCAAACTAGATTCTTTATCGACAAAATTTCTAGTATATGAAGATGAATAATTAATATCATTTACATTATTATTAAAAATTGTATCAGTACAATAATCCCCAGTTGTAATATAAGTTGAATATTCTTGTAAATTCTCCTCTACCCAAGTATTTAATATAGCCAAAATAGAAGAATTATTAAGTAAAGCTAACTCCGAAGCTTCATGTTCCGGTTGTAATTCGTTAGTATTATAAGATTGTTGATTTTCTAAAACACCATCTAACACCAATCTAACTGTACTATCACCATTTATTCTAACCACTCTAAAAACATTATCTCCTAATTTTACATAGTTATTAGAAACAGCTCCTCGAAAATAATAAGAAGGTCCTTTATTATCCATAGTACTAATTAAACCTTCATCTTGAGTAGCTATTTCTTCACCTATTCTTGTCTTAGGTACCTGAATATTATTATGTAAAAGAATTAAATCCGAAAAAGTATCTGTCGTTAAAGATTCATTAACTACTTTTAAAGTCCCCTTAAATCTTACTTTACTTTTTATATCAATTGAGTATCTTAAAGTTTCTCCACCTTCAATACTATATAAATTGATTAATTTACTACTAACAATATCTTTATTTACTTTATTAATTTCATTACCTTCATAATCACTTATTTTGACTTCAGCATCAGTATTAGCAGAATTAAAATATATTGAATAATATATTTTAGAACTTCCAGAATTTGTTATTGAAACAGCATATTTATGTTCTTTAGAATCATTTATTTCTACATTGTCACCATCTACATAATTTATAATCAAGTCCCCATCATTTATAACAGTAGCAACTGTCCCATCAATTTTCTCTTCAAATCTTATATTACTAAATATTACAGCTAACACTACTAATATAACAAAAACTCCAACCATAGATATGATAATTATAGAATACTTGTTTTCCATATCAAATAATTTAGCCACGCTATTCTCACCCTTTTTCCTATTCTAAGTATAACAAAAAAACAATAAAAGAAAAAGAGCTTTATAAAGCTCTTATAGATATTTTCTAAAGTTTTTAAAACTATTACCAGTTTCTAAATCTGTCTTATCTAATTCTTTAAACAATTCCTTTTGTTTTCTATCTAATTTGTCAGGAATAATTACGTCCAATACAACGTACATATCACCTTTTTTATTACGAACAGGATCCTTTACTCCTTTACCTTTAAGGCGTAATTGATCACCTGGTTGACTTCCTGCATCAATAGTTAAAACAACACTTCCAGATAATGTAGGAATTTCCTTCTTACATCCTAAAACTGCTTCTGTAATTGTAAGTGGAACATCTACATATATATCATTTTCTTTTCTTTCAAATAATGGATGATCTTTAACTTTAAATTCAATATAAATATCTCCATTAGGACCTCCATTATATCCAGCAGCACCTTTACCAGTTATACGTAATTGATGTCCTGTATCAACACCCTCTGGTACAATTATTTCTATTTCTTTGTTTTTTACAACATGTCCATTACCATTACATTTTTTACAAACATTCTTATATGATTTACCTTTTCCATTACAATCTGGGCAAGTTGATTCAGATTGGAATACACCAAACATTGTTCTTTGTTGAGTTATTACTCTTCCTCTACCACCACAAGTAGAACATGTTTCTTCACCACTTCCACCTTTACCATCACAAGATTCGCACTCTGTATCTAAATCAATATTAATTGTCTTTTTACATCCAAATACTGCTTCTTCAAAAGTTAATGAAACATTTACTAAAGAATCTCTTCCCTTAGTCGGACGATTTCTACTTGCACCTCTACGAGATCCTCCGCCAAACATTCCACCACCAAACAAATCATCAAAAATACTAGATAAATCTATATCATCAGCAGAGAATCCACCGAATCCTCCGCCAAATCCTCCAGCTGACGCTCCTTGAGTATAGGCTTCATGTCCAAATTGATCATATTGCTTACGTTTTTCTGCATCACTTAGTACTGCATAAGCTTCACCTATCTCTTTAAATTTTTCTTCAGCTCCTGGTTCTTTGTTAATATCTGGATGATATTGTTTAGCTAATTTTCTAAACGCACTTTTAATTTCAGCATCAGTAGCTGTTTTTGAAACGCCTAATACATCATAATAATTTCTACTACTAGCCATTATTTCACCTTCTCTACAATTTCACGAGCTAGATTTAATTTATCTTCAAACATCTTAATTGCTGCTTCTATAGGTTCTTTAGTTGTCATATCAACACCACATGCTTTTAAAGTATCAAGCGGATACTTACTTCCACCACTACTTAAGAATTCTAAATATCTTTCTTTAGCTCCTTCTTTACCTGCTAAAATATCACTTGCAATAGCTAAAGCAGCACAGAATCCAGTAGCATACTTATATACATAAAATGCTGTATAAAAATGTGGTATACGAGCCCATTCATATTTTATATAGTCATCACTAATAACATTTTCACCATAGTATAATTTATTTAAATCATAATAAACTTTTCCTAAAGACTCAGGTGTCAATGCTTCACCATTTTGCTCCATATCATGAGCAATCATTTCAAATTCAGCAAATTGTGTTTGACGATAAACTGTTGCTCTAAATTTATCTAAGAATGAAGTTATATATAATAATTTTTCGTTATCATTTTTCGCATTCTTAACCATATAATCATTTAATAAAACTTCATTTACTGTTGAGGCTATTTCTGCTAAGAATATTGGATAAGCTGCATAAGTATATTCTTGTGTTGTATCAGAATAATAAGAATGCATCGCATGACCTAGTTCATGAGCTAAAGTACTAACAGAATCTTCAGTTCCTTCGAAATTAACCGAAACATAAGGATCTATTCCATAACTTCCCCATTGATATGCGCCACTTCTTTTACCATCATTTGGATATCTATCAATCCAACGATTATCAAAAGCACTCTCTAAATCTGAAACATATTTATCTCCTAAGGGACTAACTGCTTTTAAAACTATATCTTTTGCTTCCTCAAAAGTGAATTTAGTAGTTTCACCCTCTACCATATCTACATATATATCATACATATGCATTTCGTCTAATTTAAAGTATTCTTTTCTAAGTCTCATATAATCGTGTAATGGTTTTACATTATCATGCATTGAATTAATTAAATTCTTATAAACAGAAATATCTATATTATCATTATAAAGACTCATTTCTAAAGGACTATTAAATTTACGGACAGTACTTAAAAATATGTCTTCTTTAACATTACCTTTATACATTTCAGTTATAGTATTATAGTGATTTTTAAAGAATTCATAATATTGATAAAATACTTCTTTTCTAAGTTTTCTATCCTTATCTCCAACTAATTTAATGTAATTGCTATGAGTTAATTCTAATTCTTCTCCATCAACCAAAATAGTACCAAATTTAGCATCAGCATTATCTAAAGCTGAATAACTCTCATGTGTTCCACCCATTGCATTTGTTGCTAAACTAATTATCTTTTCCTCTGCCTCACTTAACGTATGAGCCTCAAATCTAAACATTTTTTCTAAAGAGAAAGCATAACTTTGTAATCTTTCATCTTCTTTAATTAACTCTAATACATAATCATAACCAACACTTAATAATTCACTTCTAACAAAAGATGTATCTGCGCTTATTTTTTCGTCCAGTTTATCAGCTTTATCTCTAAGTATTTTACCTTTTTCATCTTTTGTATCACTATAGTGCCATAAATATGAATAAACATATATTGTTTCAATATTAATACTTAATTTTTTATCCAATTCTAAAAATTCATATAAATCTTTAGCACTACGCATTAAAGTACCTTTACGATTTACTATTTCTTCTAAAATTTTTAAAGTTTCATCATACATCGCTTCATATTCTTTATCATTCTTAAAATATTTAGTTAAATCCCACTTATCTTCTTCTTTTATTTCACTTCTTAGCATGCATATTCCTCCATATATCGGCTAAAAGTTCTAGTCACCTAGAACTTTTATTACCTTATCTATTTAATTATTTTTCTTCGTAACTAGCTTCTTGTACGTTGTCGTGTTTATCATCGTCTGAAGAAGTATCTGTAGCATCACTATTTGCTTGGTTTGCTTTTGCAGCTTCCTCATAAACTTTTGTAGCTAAAGCCATAGCACTTTCTTGTAATGCATCTTTAGCAGTCTTAATTGCTTCGATATCATCACCTTCTAAAGCTGTTTTTAATTCCTTCATCTTATCTTCAGCTTTTTCTTTATCGCTAGTGTCAACTTTATCTCCTAAATCTTTAATAGCTTTTTCTGTTTGGAAGATTAATGAATCAGCTTCATTTCTTACTTCAGCTTCTTCTTTACGTTTTTCATCGGCTTCTTTATTAGCTTCTGCTTCTTTCATCATCTTATCAATTTCTTCATCAGTAAGGTTAGTATTTGAAGTAATTGTAATACTTTGTTCTTTACCAGTTCCTAAATCTTTAGCAGATACATTAACTATACCGTTAGCATCAATATCAAATTTAACTTCGATTTGTGGAACACCTCTAGGTGCTGGAGGAATATTACCTAATTGGAATCTTCCTAGAGTTTTATTATCTTGTACCATTGGTCTTTCACCTTGTAGGATATGAATATCTACAGCAGGTTGATTATCAGCAGCAGTACTAAATACTTGACTCTTACTTGCAGGTATTGTTGTATTTCTAGGAATTAATACTGTCATAACATTTCCTAAAGTTTCAATACCAAGTGATAATGGAGTTACATCAAGTAAAATTAAATCATTAACTTCACCTGTTAAAACACCACCTTGAATTGATGCACCAATTGCAACACATTCATCAGGGTTAATTCCTTTACTAGGTTCTTGTCCTAATTCTTTCTTAACTAATTCTTGAATATATGGAATACGAGTAGATCCACCAACTAATAATACTTTATCAATATCTTTAGCAGTTAACTTAGCATCTTTAAGTGCCTTTCTAACTGGATCTAATGTACTTTCAAATAAGTCCATATTGATTTCTTCAAATTTAGCTCTTGATAATGTTACATCTAAATGTAATGGTCCACTTTCATTTTGAGTAATAAATGGAATATTAATTTGAGTTGAAGTCATACCAGATAAATCTTTTTTAGCTTTTTCAGCAGCATCTTTAATACGTTGCATTGCCATTTTATCATTTGATAAATCAACACTATTTTCTTTCTTAAACTCAGCTACTAAATAATCCATAATTCTTTGGTCGAAATCATCTCCACCAAGCTTATTATTTCCTGATGTAGATTTAACTTCAAATACACCATCACCTAAGTTCAAGGATAGAAACATCAAATGTTCCTCCACCTAAGTCATAAACCAATACTTTTTCTTCTTTATCTGTTTTATCGATACCATAAGCCAAAGCTGCAGCTGTTGGTTCGTTGATAATACGTTTAACATCTAAACCAGCAATCTTACCAGCATTCTTAGTAGCTTGTCTTTGCGCATCATTAAAGTATGCAGGAACAGTAATAACTGCTTCTGTAACCTTTTCTCCTAAATAAGCCTCAGCATCACTCTTAAGTTTCATTAAGATTTTTGCACTTATTTCTTCTGGAGTATACTTTTTATCATTAGCACTAACTTTTTCTTTAGTACCTATTTTTCTTTTAATTGAAGCAATTGTATTATCTACATTTGTAACTGCTTGTCTTTTAGCAGTTTCACCAACTAATTCTTCATCACCTTTAAAAGCGACTACTGAAGGAGTTGTTCTATTTCCTTCTGGATTAGTTATAACATGTGGTTCTCCACCTTCTAATACTGCAACACATGAGTTTGTAGTACCTAAATCTATACCAATAATTTTTCCCATAATTATCTCTCTTTTCTATATTTTTTATTTTGTATAATTTTTATGTTTATATAATTAAATTTATTTATATTTTTATTTGCTAACCTTTACCATAGCATGTCTAATAACTTTACCTTTATAAGTATAACCTTTTTGTAATACATCTACTACAATATTAGGTTCCATTCCTTCTACTTCTTCAGCCAAAACAGCTTCCATAGTATTAGGATCAAAAGGTTTATTTAAAATATCCATAGCCACTACTTCATAACCTTGTAATGTACTATTTAAATTTCCGTAAATCATTTTAAATCCGCTTAAGAATTTACTTACTTCATCCTCAAGATTAGTATCGTCCATTCCTATAGCTCTTTCAAAATTATCCACAATAGGAAGTAATCTCTTAATTAATTCTTCCCCTTCATATTTAAGAAGATTAGATTTTTCCTCTTCCATTCTTCTCCTCATATTTTGCATTTCTGCATTTACTCTTAAGAATTTATCTTTTAACAAATCATTTTCTTCTTTAAGTTTTTTTACTTCTGCATCATCTTTTTTCTTAAAGAATCCTTTTTTTTCTTCCTTCTTAGGAGTATCTTCTTCATTTACTTCTGTAGAATTTTCTTGTCCAGTTGTTTCTTTAACTTCTCCTGAATCACTTTCATCATTTGAAGTTTCATCAACTTTAACATCTTCTACTACTTCTATAGTTTCTTCTTGAACTGGAGTATTCTTATTTTCTTCCATTATTTATTCTCCTCTTCTACAAGTAAAATTTATAGTAAGTCAAAAATTACTCACATAAATCATTCGTCTTTACTTTTTAATTCTTCATTAATGTATTCAAGTAAACCTATTACTCTATCATATTCCATTCTCTTAGGACCAACTATAGCAATAGTTCCCTCTTCTCCATTAATGTTATATTTACTCTTAACTACTGTGACATTTGGATCAAACTCTGACTCTTCTCCGATATAGACATTAATTCCCTCACTCTTACTTTCGATTTTTCTAACCAAAGATTCATCTTCAAATTTATTAACAATCCTTTTGATTTCTTCAATATTATCATATTCAGGTTGTTTTAAAATATTAGTCTTACCACTAAAATATACATTAGCACTATTCTTTGTAAAATCATTAAACGCATCATAGAATATTTCATAAACTTTCTCATACTGATTAATTGTTTTGCTTATAATAGGTTTAATATCATATTCTAATCTTTGACTTACTTCATCAATTGGCGTTCCAATTAACATTTTATTAATAATTTCACAAGTTTTAACTAATTCTTCCATAAATATATTTTCTGGTATTTTAAATTTCTTATTTTCTACGATACCTTTGTTAGTACAAACCAGAGCAATTATTTGATTATTATCAAGTGGAATTATATTGACTTGTTGCAAATTATTGTCATTTGAATTTTTTCCTAATACAACACTAGTATAATTTGTTATATCAGCAATAATCTCCATACATTTTGCAATCGCATCACTTACCTGTAATTGTTGATTATGACATATCGTTTGTAGTTTTAACATCTCTTCACCATTTAATTCCTTAGGTTGCATTAAATGTTCTACATAATACTTGTATCCTCGTTCACTAGGAACTCTACCACTAGATACATGATTTTTTTCAATATATCCTAACTTTTCCAAAGTAGCCATTTCATTTCTAATCGTCGCTGAAGATAACTTAAACTTCTTACACAACGCTTGACTACCTACAGGCTTAACACTTTTAATATAAGACTCTACTATTTCTTTAAGTAGTTCTCTTTGTCTTTCATCCATAAAAGTCACCACCATTAGCACTATTGCTTTCTAAGTGCTAAATTAATTATAAACATTTTATTAGCAGATGTCAACGGTCAAGTGCTAATAAATTTAAAAAAAATAAAAAAGGAATAAGCCTTTTTTGTCATTAATTACTAACCGTATTAAAGTCTAAAGTACAATAAAAATTTTCCTCACTATCTGTAAGTGACTCTTTAACTAATGTCACTGTTAAAGATGCTTTTTCTTTATCATTAGCTTTTATAAAATTAGGAGTAACATCCTCAATAATAAAATAATCACTTTTTTTACCACTTTTAATACAATACATCGATACATTCGCATTATAAGAACTTTTATTAGTTAATTCATATTCTAAGACAGAATAGTCTCCTCTTTTTTGCAACTCTCCAGTTGTAAATGTTATTACATTTTCAGACACAGCGCTTTCAGTTATATCTTCTCCATCTACTTTAACATTTGATATTTCTATATCCAGTTTATTAGACACATTATTTGCATCTATTGAACCATTAATTATTGATCCTATAATTACTACAGATCCAATCAACACTATAAAAGGCGCTTTTATTATAAATAATATATTTTGCATTATAATCCCCCTAAAAAATTTAATGGTTATTATAATAACATTATTCCCTTATTTAGTAAAATTTTTCATTATTTTTAATAATTAATTATAAAAGAAAAACCTCAGCAAAATAATTTACTAAGGTTATTAAATTTATATTATGATAATATTCCAATATAATATTTCCACGCTAATATCTTAAATACTCTTTTATTCAAATCAGTCATAGGAATATTTCCAGAATTAACTGCAGTTAAAATTTCATTATGTGCAGTTGCATAAGCACTAGAACTAAGTAAAATATGATTTCCTGCTGTAAAAGCTTTTATATATTGATTAGTTATATTATTTTTTATAGCATCCATATTTAAATCATCAGTAACAGCAAGACCAGTAAAACCTAATTCTTCGAATAATATTTCATGAATCGGATATGAAAGTGAGGCCGGATTATTTGCATCTATTGAAACAACAGTATTGTGTGCAATCATCACCATTGGAGCTCCAGCTTCAATTCCCATCTTAAACGGAATAACATCATTATTCATTAATTCTTCTTTTGTTTTATTATCTATAGATGAAGATCCATGAGTATCACCATTATTTCCATAACCTGGAAAGTGTTTTAATGCATAAGAAACTCCAGTTCCTTTACTAGAATTAATAACAGCTTGAGCATATTCTCCAGTTCCATTAGCATCTAGACCTATAATACGATCAGATATATAAGAACCCTCAACAGCCATATCAACTACAGGAGCAAAATTAACGTTCAAACCAAGTCTTTTTAATACAGAACTCTTAACCACAGTTTCTTGTTTAATTAATTCGAAATTATTCCCACTATCTTTATATAAATCACTAGAAAGTTTCCAAGCATTTTTATTATTAGAATTAGTATAGAAAATATTTGGATATTGTGCAACTTCATTACTTACTAAATTCAAATTTGGACTTATTCTAACAACTCTACCGCCTTCTTCATCAACAGCCATTGCCAAAGGAACTTTCGCACCAACTTGCAAATCAGAAGTCATTTGTTTAACTGCTGCTTCATCTTTTCCTGTAAAAGCTCCATCAAAGAACAATACTCCTCCAACATGATAATTTTGAATAGCATTTAAAGCATCTGCTTGAGTAGAATATGACATTACTAATAACTGGCCAACTTTCTCTTCTGTAGACATAGTTTTTAATGTAGCATATGCTTTATCATAATATTCAGAGAACACACCGTTATCATCCCAAGAACTAGGATATGATCCTGATGGAACTACATAATCAGGACTCTTTATCTCTAATGCTGGAACAACAATTACTGGTCTTGCCCCTCGATTATCTTGATTTGCAGTAGCTACAGCTTTAAAGAAACCATCTCCACCAACAATATAAACATTATCTCCATTCGTTGCACCAGTCCAATAAGTAGTATCAGTTACCCATTCATATTTAACTGAAGGATTCTTTTCCATACTACATCCATGATTAATCCCAGACCCAGTCAAATCTTGACATCCAATCGTATTTACTAATTCATCATAAGTAATAGCTCGTCCAGTAACATGTAAACCATAAGTAGAATTCATATAAGTTGCATAGTTATTTATTGCCTTAATAGAATCAGCATAATTTAATGTTCCATAAATCGGTGATCCTTTATCGCCAAGAGCTAAAGAATTTTGTTTACCATATTCCGGAACACTTGTACTAATAGGAGTTCTACTTCCTGTATCAAATTTATTACCTACATATAAATTATATTTAGAAAATAATGTATAATTATCACCATCATAATTCAAAACATAGAAACATTCATCACCGATACACAACTCATCACCGACAGATTCACCATTTCCAGTAACAAAAGTTACATTAGGATTTTTTGTTGCAACATTTACTGTTATAACAGGTCTTACGCCTCTTTGATCAACGTTATCCATACCTGTAGATGCATTAAAGTAACCATCAGCACCAACTAAATATATTTTCTTATTCGTATCCCCAGGTGACATTGTCCAATAAGTAATACCAGTAACCCAATCAAAACTAGCAGTATTACAAGTTGAAGGATTAGCCGAACATCCCAAACTTAACAATTCATCACGAGTTATAAGTTCACCAGATATATTTATTCCTGTAAGTTCTTTTAAATAAGAAACATACTCATCAACATATGGTTTAACAACACTATTAGCATACGAATTATCATTAGCATTTTTACTATAATTTATAGTTCCGATTCGTGGATATCCACCAGAAAGACTTAATCCTAAAGCAGAAGAATGTTGCTTACCATACAAAGGATCAGTTTTAGAAATAACAGGATGATCAGACGCAGATTTATAATAATTTCCAACATACAAATTATATTTAGCGATCATCTTAATTTTACCATTTTGATCATTACTAATAGTATAAAAACACTCATCACCAAAGCAATACTCTTCTCCAACCTCTAAATCTAATAAAGGATTACGTGGTTCTAAATCTTCACTATATCCTACTTTATTAACTTTAAGAGTACAAGTATAACTATTCTCATACACATCCTCAGAAGATAAGATAAAAGGATTAGCATTTGAGCCATCTCCACTTAAAATATTTAGTTCAGAACTTATAGTAATAGTTGGTAAAACATACAATCTATCTGTACTTCCATCAACCGGAATTGTATCAAGACTTCCTGAACCATTTTGTACTACAAAATTCATAGTATCATTATAATAGCCAACAGGAGACATCGTTAAAAGAAATCTACCATAAACATGTAACCAAGATCTAGTATTAGGTTCGTTAGTTGTACCAGCATACACCAAATCATCAGCATTTATTACAGATATAGGATAATTTAATGCTCCATTTCCATTTTCTGTATCTGAAACAGAATAAACATCATTTTTATTAGAAATTTTATAAGTTGGAGATAAATCTTTAGCTATATGACTAACTCTACCAGCACTCTCATATAAAGAAGTATGGGTACCATAACCTAAACCATCATATTCAATATCACTTGTAACTTTAGAATAATCTTCAAGTAACGCTCTATCATTATTATATAAATCGTCTATAACAAATTGTTCATATACAGTATTTAGTATAAATTTTTCATACCAAGCATCAACTCTTTGTTTAAAAATAGAATCATGTACATTTTGATGAGCTGTGCTATAATCAGATGCATTCAAACTTCCATACATATATCCGGCATAAGCATTATTATTATATTTTGCAGAATTACTAATTTCAATAATATCGTCATCTGATTGTATACCCAAAGCCGCTCCAAATGTCAAACAAGATCCGCCTACAGGATTACCATTATATACTAATTTTACTCCACCATTCTCAGATGTTCTTAGAATTTTCCAACACTTCTCAGCAAATATAACATCATTATTAACCTTTTCTGTTTCTCCACGATAATAATAAACCGGATTTCCAGTATTAGTATTAGTCGTTTCATAAACACCATTTTCTTTTAAATTATTAAAATTAATATTACTATCACTACCTTTAGACAAACCCTTTACATATTCAGCTAAATTAACATTTACAACTGAATTTGATGAATCATCGTTTGTTGATTCAGGCAATAACAACTTAATATCTTTAGTTTGAGAACGACCAGGTTCTAAACGAAATCTCTGACTAACATAATCGTCCTCATTATAAAGGAAACTAGTTCCATCATTTTTTCGAGACTTGCAACTAATTTCAACATCTGCATAATAAGAATTAGAAGTATTTTTTACAGTATATTTTAAATCAGCATTTCTATGATTTATATCACTATAAGTAAAAGAAAAAGCATTTTTCTCCTCATTAATAATATTAGATTTTCCAACATCATTAATAAAAGTTCTACTAAAATATATTTTAAAATCTTGGTCCCCTAAATAAGCTAAACTAGTTGATCCATTAAATTTAAGATTAGTATTTAAAGCAGCAAAACCAATAAACATAGAAAAAACAAGGAATATCATTCCCAGCTTAAGTTTACTTATCTTGATATGTCTTTTTTTCTTCATACTGACTATCTCCTTGTTTTTTTCTAATTATTCATTAACTTGGCTAGTTTTTTTACTCTTACTCTTTTTTTTCTTTTTCTTCTTTTTAGCTTTTTCCTTATCTTCTTTTTTAGGAATTGCCTCTTCTTTCTTTATTTCATTTTCTTTAGATTCATTTTCTTTTGATACTTCTTGATATTCTTCATCTTGATTTAATAAAATTTCCTCTTCTTGAACTATTTCTTCATCAGCTACTTCTACAGCCTCTTCATTTTCTACATCAATTAAGGTATCATTAGTAGCTAATTCCTTTGTATCCTCATTCAAAGGACACTCAAAGCTAGAAGATACTTTTTTCTTTTTTCCACAATCCTTAGCGTTCATTATATAAATATAAGAAACCTTTGTATCAATGATATAGAAAACAGCTTGTTCGCCAGGAACTGATTCATAAAATAAAATTGGTTTTTCTATGCTATCTCTAACATTAATTAAATCATCAAATGAATCAACTATCTCTACTCTTAAAGACATAGTATACATTATTTCTTTAGTATTAGCATTCATTGCTTTTTTACTAATATATGGTCCATAATCTCTAAAAATCTTTTTTAATCTTTCTTGATATTTAATTTTAACATCTTTATTAAGTGTATATGTAACTATTTCATATACTAAATAAGTAATGTCTAAAATTGCAATCAATATTGAAAAAACAAATAACACTGGATGAACAATTGATGTTTTACCATATTCAAATTTTTCATTAACATCATTTTTTAAATCATAATTCATCTTTATTTCAGTTGTATTAGCAGTCAAAGGAATCTCAAAGCTAACAACAGCAGAATCATTTAATTCTTTTTCGAACTTTTCGTAAGTACCACTTACATCAACAAACATACTAACTACTACATTAGCTTTAGCAGCAATATCATATTTATTAATAAATGAACTAGCAAGTTGATTATATTTATTATAGTCGATTTTAACATTTTCAGCTATTGAGAAATTTTTATCTTGAACTTGTTGTATCTCAGTTTGATCTAAAAGTATATCCTCTTTTTCAAAAATTTTCTTACCTGAATTTCCATCAACTACAACTTTAGCGCTTATATAGTATTTATATCCCAAATTTATATCTTCGACAACGTCAAAATCATAATTAAATGATGCATCAACATAATCAATTAATGTAGAAACATATACTCTATCCTTAGGCAAATAAGGAGTAGTATAGAAATCATTTTTCTTTAAATATACATTATAATCTAATTCTGAACTATCAGAATAATGCATTACATATTCTTCTTTACTTTTTATTGATTTAAAGCAAAGAAGCATAGCAATCATTAAAACAATAATTGCCCCAACTGTTATTAAACCAATCTCTTTTTTAGTTTTATTTTTCTTATTATTTATCATATTATCACTCCACCTATAACCATTCATTCAACAGTACTGATGGCCACGCAATCAGTAACACTCTAAGTTTTACAACACCTACTACATTATTTTGAGTTATTATCCAATTATCTTCGCTTGGATTCGCATCACCTTTTGTAATATAGGCTTGTTCACCATTATCCATTTCTAATATCGAAGATATACGATGAACTATTATTCTATTACTTTGTCGAAATACAATAACTTCCCCTTCTTTTAATTTTTCATTCTTATATGCTTTATAAATTACAGCATCTCCTTTGTCAATCGTTCCCTGCATTGACTCACTACCAACAGCAATCATCGCATAAGTAAACTGACAAGATATTAAATATACCAGAGCTGTCAAAATTACTAAAGACAAGATGTTAATTTGAATATTTTTTTTCTTATCTCTACGTGCTTCTCTTTTCTTTTTTCCAAACAAATTTTCCAATGAAACATATAAAAGATATGGTAACACTGATAATATAACAGTCCTTATAAATATATTCATATCTGGATCTATAGGAATAAAATATAAATATAAATCCATTATCAATCTATACCAATAATTAGTTACATAGCCATACTTTTGGCTTGTATAATCTAAAAATAAATTCTTGGCAGTTGTAGGAATAACAAACGTAAGCAATAAATTAACAATTTCATATCTACTTGTAAAATCGCAACTCTTGCCCATTATCATATAATCAACAAGAATATAGTTTAATAACATTATAAATCTAGCTACATAACATTTCTTATCTTTTTTATTGTTATTTAAATTTAATAAAAAAAGATATCTCGCTAATTCAATCATAAACACTATTGCAAAAACTGCTAGAATATGAGTCTTTGACAAATAACTTTTATAAAATACATTATAACTAGTAGTAAATCCTGTAAAAAAACCGCAAATATAAAATACACATTGCGTAAGTAGACACCCACCAATTACTATATAATATAAAGTTTTATCTCTTTGTTTAAGAGGTTTCTTAAACTTAACTAAAAAGAATAAAGTTGCTAAAAATACAAGAACACCAATAACAATCCAAGTTAAATCAAAAGTTTTAAACACAAAAACGTTAAAGAATAGTAATATAAATAATAATACTTCAAATATAATCTGAATACCAATTTTCAACCTTCATCACCACTCTTTAACTATTTTCTATTAAACTTTTTTACTTTTGTACAGATTCTGCAGGTAATTTACAAGTAATTGTTATATTAGCTTGTTCATCACTAGCATAAGTTTTATTTAACTTAACTTCAACTGTAGCTGCTTCAGCAGTTTGTGTAGGATTAGCTTCTGTACCATGTAGAAGTTCTAAATCTTTATAATTTTTACTTGCAGTTATATCAATATAATCTACTAGTGCAGCATTGTCAGCTGTTGCTTCACATGAAATTTCACCAAGTTTTGCATCATATTGACCACGATTTTCAACATAATAACTAACAGTTGCTGTTTCATTAACAGTATCTAAAACAGGTGTTGTAAATGTTAAAGTTTTACCATCAGATGAAACTGAAACTGTACCATCATCTTTTTTAGATTCCATACTTGATACAATAGTTGCATGTTTAGCAGTATCTGTATCAGCAACGAAACGAATGCTCTTATCAAAATCAGATGCATTACCTTGGAATTTAGCAGTACCATTAATATTTAATGTTGTAGTAATTACAGCAAAACCTACAACTAACAGTAATAGTGCAATAACTATACCTACTTTTACGCTCTTTCCTTTTTTCATTATTTTCACTCCTCCTCTATTCTAAATAATACACTTTTTTTCGACAAAAAGCAACATATTTCAACCACTCATTTTTTCTAAAATAATATAATATAAAAAGACAATTCTGCATTTAATCTCTACCATAATATTTCTGACTTTGATATAATATAAACAGAAAGATGGGATTTATGTGGTAACAAAAAAACGAAGAAAAAAACATCTACGTTTAAAATCTAGTTTTAAGCGTTTCTTGATTTACTTTATATTCTTCTTAATTATGGCGATATATACTATAAAAGAGTCTTATGCTATCTTAGAAGAGTTTAAATACAAAGAAACATACGAATATAAAATAATGGAACTTGGTTATTCTAAAGAAGAAGCAATAAAATTAATTGAAAAACTTTCGAATGAAAAATTAGATCAAATTCTTACAAAAAAATATAACGAATCGTATTACAAAATAGTGAGTCAAAAATATTATAAGGAAAAATATTTTGATAAATATCTTGAATATAAAGAATTTCATGAAAAAACATCATATGAAGATGTTATTGCAATTGTTAACGTTCATGCAAATGCTGGATGGTATAACGAAACATATAAAAGTAATGTTGACAATAATTACTTAATTTTAGTAAACAAATTTTATTATCTAGACAGCAATTATGAAAGAATCGATTTACAAAATGTTAGTTTGCAATATTCCTATAGTGGTAATAAAGTTGCAAGTATTGTTGTTGATAATTTTGAAGATATGCGTAATGATGTTGAAAAAATCCTTGGAGTAAGATTAATGATTAATTCATCATATAGACCATATAAATCCCAAGAAGAAATATATAATGAATATAAAAAAATAAGTTTAAAGTATGCAGACTCTTACGCTGCTCGTCCAGGATTTTCAGAACACCAAACTGGTCTTGCAATCGACATAACATCTCTAGAGCATAAAACGGCTAAAGAATTTAAAGAGTCAGAAGAATACGCTTGGTTAAAAGATAATTGTTATAAATATGGTTTTATTCTTCGATACCCTGAAGGTAAAGAACATATTACTGGATACAATACTGAAAGTTGGCATTTTAGATATGTTGGATATGACGTTGCAAAACAAATCCATGATGAAGGAATAACTTTTGACGAATACTATGCTTATTACATAGAAAAATAACTACCACTGTAGTTATTTTTTATTTTCCACAATAAGTTAATCTTTTAACCTGTTCCCTAGTATTTTTTATTACAAACTTTTCATAAGATGTTCTAAAAGCCATTCCTAATTTACTATTATTAGCTAGCTTTAAATTTCTTAACAATCTCCTATCATTATCAAACATTCTTCTCAATACTAAACTTCTATCACTATTATTAAGGTATTCAAAAAAATAAGGATTACTAGAGAATTCCAATTCATCGCTAAAAGTATGACTTATATTAAAAGAATTGCTTCCTTTACCAATAGGCTCAAGATGTTTTTCAGTTATCTCTTTACTATAATAACCATAAATAAATTCTCGTGCTATATTTGACTTAAACATTAACATATTACAAATAGATATCCATTCATTTATATCACCTATAAAATATTCCTTACCTTGATATTTTATAAAACGTGGTATTGCTACAATAACATTCCAAATGGTTCCCTCTTCCCAATCATTATATGTATAATCAAAGCTATCCTCATTAAATTCTTTAACTGGCATAACAGTACTTCTTAATCCCATAGCCCGATCAACAATATTAAGTCCTGTTCTAACAATATTATCAGCAATACTTTTCTCACTAATCTCTGCTCCTGTAAAATCAAGATTATCTCTTATTCCTATAGTCAGATTTATAGCACTTTTATATTTACTAACACTTATATTATGCAACCCAAATTGATACCCATCTAACTCACTTTTCATTTGCTTATACAATTCTATATTTTTCATAGTATCCCCTTCATTTGATTTCATATTATATTTTATTCTCAAACTCTATGTCAACTAAAAGAAAAAGACATCAAAGCAAGTTTAATGTCTTAAATTTTACTATTCTTCTGGTTCTTCTAAAGAAGGCTTTTCATCACTTTTAGTACTATGATCAACATATTTTGAACCATCATATACTGAAACTATAAAATCACTACCATCTTTAATAATTTTATAAGCTGGTGTTGCTGTATTAGCATAAGAATAATCTCCAATTTTTATTCCTTCAGTCGTTAATTTATCACCTTGATAATTATATACATATAAATTTTTATCTTTATCAATACCTACATAATATCCAGAATATAAATCAACATATGAATGAACTTCTATACTTATTTGTTCATTATTATCATTAAATACCGCATACCCATTATTAACTTTAACTTTAAAATATTTCATATCACTACTATAGCCCATTACTTTATTTTTAAACGTTCCAAGTTCTTTTCCATCTTTAGTTAATACTCTCCATTGATTACTTGAATCTTGAGCTAAAATATAATCTCCTAATTTTTCCATCTTATTATAATCAAATGTATATGTAGCGCTTACATTATCTCCATCAATAGTAAGCATTCCATATTTGCCTTTTTTATTTACGCCAACTATATTAATAGATCCATCATAATATGATGCTGAATAATCATTATTAGGAGTATAAGAATTAACACTTGTATATGTTCCCATTACTTTATCTTCCAAGAAATCATATAGTTTAATCGTATTATTACCATCTTGTATAAATATATATTTATTATTAATTATCGGAACTAAAGCCTTTCTCTCTTTATATCCAACTCCTGCCATGTCATTTTCTTCATAAATAGTATCTTTAGCTACAAAACAATAATCATGACTATCTTCTTCTTTAGTAATATAATTTTTATTATCACAAGTATATGATGCAATCAACTGTGTTTTTTCTACATCTTTATAGAAATATAATTTTCCATCAAAATAATTAACATATTTGTGTTTCTTGTTAGCAAGTCCTTCAACAATTTCAACATTTTTATAAGTAGGACTATCTTCTCCTTCTTTATAAATTGCAACTTCTATAACAGTATCCTTAATAGTTACTTCAAAGCTTCTTTTTATTTCTAAAATACTACCTTTATCATTATATATATATGATTTTACATAGTTATCATTATTTAAACTAATATTTCCTTCATTATATTTGTTTTTATCTACATCATAAATATATATATTTTTATCATCATTAACCATAAAAGCATATTTATCAGAAACTGTTGCATATCTATATCCACTAGCTATAAGTTCGTTTTTATAATTAAATACTAAGTACTCATTTCCAACTTTTGCAACAACAAAGTTATTATTATAAGACTTTATTTCATATTTAGAATCAAAAACTGAACTAAGTTCTTTATTACTCTTATTTATTACAACATACCCTTTTTTATTTTTAGCAATCAGGTTATCTTCGCCATCCATCATACCCAAATATTCATAAGTAGTTTTAATTATCTCTTTAACACCATCTTTGATTTCTAATAAACCATATTTTTTATCTTTATCAGCAACTATTATATAATTATCATCATAAGCTTTAACGTCTGTATAAGATTCTTTAATTACTTCATCTTTTATTGAATACAATTTTATTTCTGTATTTTTTTCGTCTTTTACATCTACAACAAATACATAATTATCATCATAGATTGGCATTCTCTTAATAATTTCATCGCCAGATTCATCTTCTAACTTAGGAACATTAAATTCGTCTCTATATTGGTTATTAGCAACATAACATAAATTTGAATCTTTATTTTCACACTCATATGATCCAAGTTCTTTTTCTGAATCATCTAAGAAATATAATTTTCCTTCTTTATAATAATAGTTATCTTTAACTTCTGGTGCTTTTTCTTCTACCTTTTGCTCTGGTTTCTCTGGTTCCTCTTTTTTATTTAACTTAATAACCATAAAAATTGTAAATATTACTATTAAAGCTAATATTAAAAGAAATACTACAATAAACATTATTCTTTGTTTTTTATCCATATCTTCCCATTTAGATTTAATTTTATCAACTAATTTCTTTTTGTGTGGTTCTTGTTCTGGAACAACTTGATTTTCTTCAGCCAAATATGATTCAGCTAAAGCAATATTTTTTTCAGCTAACGCTTCTTCTGCTGCTTCCTCATTTGTCTTTCTTTCATCATCCTCAAGTTTTTCTCTATATTTTTCTTCTCTTGATACTTCTTCAACTTGATTTTCATCATTATATCGTTCAAGACGACTCTCAGGTTCATCTCTAATAACTTCAATAGGTTTTGTTTTTTCTAATTCATTTTCTTCCATATCATTACCATCTTTCTATGTTATAACTAAATTATAACCTAAAATAATAATTTAATAAACTAAAAAAACTTACATTATGTAAGTTTTATATTTTAGTAGTACTTGAGTAAATTAGAGATATTAACTTTTCTAACTATAACATAATATAGTTAAAGTATTTTAATTAAAATCTCATTCATCACATATATATACTCAGGATTAACATAAATATATTCGCCATCCACAATTAATTCTTCATCTTTTAAAACATCATGTAAATCAAAAGCTTCTTGCATATTAATATCATATTTCATAAAGAATTCTTTCAAATTAATTCCTTCCATTTTCCTGAATCCTAGCATTAATTCATTATACATTTTATCTTCTTTACTAAGCATTTCCTCACTTTTTAAAAATTCACCTTTAACATATTTAGTTAAACTTCTAGTATTTTCATACCTAACGCCATGTATATATCCATGTGCTCCTAATCCAAAACCATAATATTCTTCATTATTCCAATATTGCAAATTATGACAACTCTCTTTACCTCTTCTAGCAAAATTACTTACCTCATAATGATTATATTTTTTTACATCTAACTTATCACAAATATATTCATACATTGAAGCATCCAACTCTTCAGGTATTGGTAAAACTCCACTAATTCCTACTTTCGTATTATCTTCAACAATTAATGAATATGTACTAATATGATCAGGATTTAATTTTAGTATAAAATCTAAATCTTTCTTTAAATCTTTTAAAGTCTCCCCAGGAATTCCATATATTAAATCTACATTAATATTTTCAAACCCCATCTTTCGCATCAACTTCATTTTTTCCTGAGCTTCTTTAAAAGTATGATTTCTTTCCATAAACTTTAACTTATCTTCATTAAAAGACTCTATGCCAATACTAAGTCTATTTACTTTATTTTCTTTTAGTAATTGAAGCAATTCTTCATTTATGTCATTCAAATTACATTCAAAAGTAAATTCTTCTAACTTTTCTAAATTAAATCTACTAATAATTTCAAATAAATATCTTAAATCTTTAATTGATAAAGCTGAGGGAGTTCCTCCACCAATATAAAGAGTTTTTATTTCTTCTCCTAAATACTTATCTTGTATTTCATTAATCAAAGCATTTAGATACTGTGTAACCCAAGGACCATTATATAACATTTTACAGAAATCACAGTAGCTACAAATACTTTTACAAAAAGGAATATGTATATAAACACTTTCCATCAAACCACTACCTTTACTACCATCTTTATTATATCAATTAGTTTTTCAAAATTCATCACTATTGACTACAACTAGACAATAATTTTAAAACGTATCTAAGTTCCAAGCATATGGAAGTAAATCTTTTATTTTTACAATAGTATTATTATCAACTAATACCTCAGTCTCCATATTATCAGGGTTAACCATTCTAATTAATTCACGACATCTACCACAAGGTGAAACAGGTGAATTAGAATTCATTGCAACAATTTTAACTATCCTTGTTTCATTATGTTTAAGCATCTCTGCAATAGCAGAATGTTCTGCACAAAAACCAATCTGACAAGCACAATCTATTGCTACACCTGTATAAATATTACCTTTATCTGTCATTAACGCTACAGCAACATGTCCATATTTTATAAAAGCATTTAATCGAGTTCTATGTGCTAACTCTTTGGCTTTTCTAACTAATATTCCAAAATCTTTATCCATAATTCTACCTACTTATCTAATATTTTTATATCAATACTTTTTCTAGAATTTATTTCTTCTAAAGCTCTCTCCACTTTTTTACAAACATCATTATTATACTTAGGATGTCCCTCTATTTTTTCTTTTAATTCTAACATCCTATCATAATCATCTTTATTACGTGCTTTTAAATATTTATTTCCACTACATAAGAACAACTCAATTGTTGCTTCAATAACTCCGTTTGCACTGGCAATTTTGTAATATTCTAACGCCATATTCTCATCTTTTTTTAAGACAACATTAGCATACCCTTCAATATAAAAATATTTAGCTAGATTATAATAAGCATAATTACATAAGACTTTATAATTACTTTCTAAAGCTCTATTATAATAATAAAAAGCTTTTTCCATATTCCTCTCCACAATATCAGTTCTATAATATTCTCCAACTTTATTACAAGCCCAACTTTCTCCTAAATCAGCAGAAATTAAATAATATTTAAATGCTTCTTTAATATTGCCATTATTTTCTTCTATCTTACCTAAATTATTATAAGCATACGCATAATCACTTGCCGACGCTCTTTCATAATATTCTTTCGCCTTATCTAAATCTCTTTCTAAAGGATATATACCATCTCTATACATATTACCTATCAAATTAGACGCAGCTACATTGCCTAAATCATAAGATTTAACCAAATATTCATAACCACACTTTAATTCTTCATTAGATTTACTTCCAATTAAACCTCTAATATACATATTACCTATCATATAATTAGCACTAGCGTGATTCATAACTGCTGCTCTATCTAAATATTTAAATGCTTCATCATATCTAGGACTACCTGTAAAATATCCGTAATATTCATTACTTCCAATTTCAAAATTAGCATAAGCATTTCCCGATTCAGCTAACTTTTTCATCGAATAATCGAAATTAATTCCTTCTCTTAATTTCAAAGATAAATACTCTTGCAAATCAATAGAACTAATACTAGTATCGTTAAGTACTGTCTCAAAAACTTCCTTTTTTAATTCATCTTCAAAAACAGGTTGCTTCTTATGAAGTACAATAAAGATTAATTCTTCTACTAAACAATCATATATCTTTTTATCATTAATAAATTGATATAATCTATTTGTAAATTCATTTATTATTTGTTTATCATTTTTGGCTAAATTATATAACTTCTTAGCAAGGCTTAAAGCACTATCACTTTCATTTATAAATTGTATCTTATCTTTAATATCACTATGAACAACACCATCCATAATATTAATTAAACCTATTATATTATCAGTAAATTCTATTTTTTCTTTCTCATATCTTCTTTCTTTATTTAAGAATGTCTGCTTATACTCAGCTCCTATACTACGACAACCAACACAATAATTATTTACTGTCGTATCATTTATGTATTCTAAATCAAATAAAGTACAAAACATTTCACTTTGTAATGCTGACATTTTATTCTTTGAAGAATCCTTTATTATTCTAAATAGATTTCCAATACTTAAATGTTCGTCATTATTATTCATCTTTATATATTTCTTTTGCATAATATCACCTATTAATAAAATACCACATATTGTGGATTTTATCTATAATCATATTTTTTAGTGTGGATTAGTATTCCTTACTATTTTCTTTATTTAAGAATATGATTTTAGTAACGAAGGAGGATGACTATGAAAAAAATTTGGTCAAATTATAAGCAAACGATAATTTTAATTACATCAATTATTATCGGAGCTATTGTTGGTTTAGTATTTGGAGAGAAAGCAAGTATCTTAAGTCCACTTGGCGACATATTTATAAATTTAATGTTTGTCGTTATCGTACCACTTATTTTCTTAACAATTACAACTGCTATTATCAAAATGGAAAGTCCTAAAAGACTAGGAAAAATAATGAGTAGAATCGTTATTGCATTCGTAATAATGTCTGTAATTTCAGCATTAATCGGATTAGTTTCAACTTATTCATTTAATTTAGTAAAAACTAATGAAAATTCTAAAATAATGGAATTATTAGATGAAGAAAGTGTTATTGATAATGATTTATCTATCTTAGAAAGAACTGCTAGTTTACTTACAGTAGACGACTTTAATACTCTTTTAAGTAAAAATAATATTATTCCACTTTTAGTATTCTCTATAATATTTGGACTTGCTATTAGAGCAACAAAAGAGAAAGGTGAAAATCTAAAAAATATATTAATCAGTTTAAATGAAGTTGTTCTACAAATGGTTAATATCATCATGTACTATGCTCCAATTGGTTTAGGATGTTATTTTGCAGCCTTAATAGGAACATATGGACAAAGCATAGCTGTAGGATTTTTAAAAACATTTATAATTTATACTATAACTTGTGTCTTAGTATACTTTGTAGTTTATTCATTATATGCTTTTATTGCTGGAGGTAAAAAAGGATTTAAATCTTATTGGTCTAGTGTTCTAGCTCCTACTTTTACTGCTTTAGCAACTTGTTCTTCAGCTGCTTGTATTCCAGTTAATATAAAAGCTGCAAGAGAAGCTGGAGTATCAGAAGATATCGCTGAAACAACAATACCTATGGGAACAAGCTTCCACAAAGATGGATCTGTTATTGGTAGTGTATTTAAAATAATGTTCTTAGTTTACTTATTTGAAATGAGTCCAAGTATCTGGACAGTACTTGGAGTATCACTTCTTGCCACTCTACTAGTTACAGCTGTTCCAGTTGGTGGTGGAACAATCTCTGAAATGTTTATTTTAACTCTTATGGGATTCCCAGCATCTGCATTACCTATATTAACAATAATTGCTACAGTAATTGATGCACCTGCTACTGTTTTAAATGTAGTTGGCGATACTGCAAGTTCAATGTTAGTTGGTCGTATGGTAGATGGTAAAGAATGGTTAAAAGAAAAAACAAAAAAAACAAAAAAAGCTTAATTCTAATTAAGCTTTTTTATTTTCATTTTTTTATTTCGTACTCCGTAAGAATATAATTATTATCAACCAATTTAAAAGTGTATATATAAGTAACTAATCTACTAGAATCCATATCATTAAGGTAATCCTGTGGATTAGCCATTAATTGAAGATTTTCCCAATCATAATATTCATTTAAGTCTAAAATTGCATTCTTTTTATCTTTAGCATCATTGTAAGTAGTATAAAATAAAGGATCAACACCACCAGTATCTGGATAAGTTGATGAAAATAATTTATAAACAGATATCGTAAATATATCTCCTCTATTATAAGCATTTCTATAACGATTATAAACATCAGTTTGAAAATTACCACCACCATGTCCTGCATGTTCTAAATTATCATCATATTCCCCAGTTTCTTCATTATAAAGTAAATAATAACTACTTATATCTTCTTTATCTTCATGAATAAAACATCTATAGTTTTCTGGTTTTAAGTTATAATCAACATTTTCATCTACAAACTTCTTTAAATCCTTAAAATTCGCATCATCTGAGGACATATAAAATGCCAAATGTAGTACTTCTTGATTAGTTAATTCAGAAGTTTTAAAACTTTTACCATAAAAATCTAGATATTTTAAATCATCAACTTTCTCCATCAAAGCTTTCTTTTCGTCTGCTGTCAAATTTCTTCCAGTATCCTCTTCTTCACACCCAGTAACCACAAATAAACTAATTATTAATAGCAAGCAAAATAACATTCTTTTTTTCATCATTTATTTCTCCTTAATTAAAGTATACTAAAAAATAACTACTTAACAGTAGTTATTTTCTTTTTATCATTTGTATTTACGTAAACTTTTAATAAACTATATATAATAGACATAACTGGAACACCTAGTAACATACCAAATATTCCTCCTATTGCTCCACCTACCATTACAGCAACAAGTACCCAAATACTTGGTAAACCAATTTTACCGCCAACAACATGAGGATAAATTAAATTACCTTCAATTTGTTGTAAGACTAAAAAGAATATTATAAATATAATAGCTTTTATAGGACTTATCATAAATATTAAGAAAGCCCCAATTGCACAACCAATAAAAGCACCAAATATCGGAATTAAAGCAGTAAAACCAACTAAAACAGAAATAGTCGCTGCATAAGGAAGTCTACAAATTAACATACCTATAAAACATAGGAAACCTAATATAAACGCTTCAAAAGCCTGTACTTTTATAAAGTTTTGAAAAGTTAAATTTGACATTTTTGATATATCTAACAATTTGTCATAAGCTGAAGGCTTTAATAACTTTTTAAATATTTTCTTAAATTGACGAGCCAAATTTTCCTTATCAATTAAAACATATATAGCAAACACAAAACCTACAAAGAAATTAGTTAATCCGCTCAACAAAGAATTAGCAAACACCATTGAAAAATTAATAATATGTTCTGTATTGTCAGATATCAAAGACATAAAGTCATCTTTTATTTTGTTATTCTCTAAATCAATATAACTTAGTACTTCATCAGACAAGCCAACTCGTTCACCTATTTCATAAATAGTCTCTTGATATTCTGGAATATTTTCTATAAATATCATTCCCGCATTTTTTATTTGCGGAATTAAAATAAATAACATAGCAGCTACAAATCCAAATACAATTAAAAGCGCTAATATAATACTTATTCCTCTTTTACAAGATCCCAACTTCCTTAAAACAGAATCTTCAAGCATTTTAACAATAACATTAAGAATAAAAGCTATAATAATTCCTATTATAAAAGGAAGTAATATATTTCCTATATAACCTAAAATATTACCTATCCAATTATAATTCATCAAAAATACAAATAATATAACTCCATAAGTTATCAACAATAACTTATCTCTAAAATCTTTTTTTGCCATACAATCACCTACTTATCCGCCTTTAAAACAGCTAAGAATGCTTCTTGTGGTACTTCAACACGACCAACCATTTTCATTCTCTTCTTTCCTTCTTTTTGTTTTTCAAGTAGTTTCTTTTTACGTGAAATATCTCCACCATAACATTTAGCTAATACATTCTTTCTCATTGCACTAATATTTTCTCTAGCAATAACTTTACTTCCAATACTAGCTTGTATTGGAACTTGAAACATTTGTCTTGGTATAATAGTTTTTAAATTTTCAACTACCTTCTTACCTCTATTATAAGCATCATCTTTATGAACAATAACACTTAATGCATCAACTGTATCTCCATTAATTAATATATCCATTTTAACCAAATCTGATGGTTTATAACCACATAATTCATAATCAAATGATGCATATCCCTTTGTCATACTCTTCAATTTATCAAAGAAATCATAAACTACTTCTGCTAAAGGTATTTCATAATGGATATTTACTCTAGTAGGATCAATATATTCCATACCTATATAATTTCCCCTTTTATCCTGACACAATTCCATAATTGGACCAATATAATCGCTCGGAACAAAAATATTTGTCTTTATAAAAGGTTCATTTATTTCTTTTATTTTAGCTCTTTCAGGTAACTTAGTTGGACTATCTACTTCTACCCATTCACCATTAGTAAGTTCAACATTATATATAACAGATGGAGACGTCGCTATAACATCTAAATCAAATTCTCTTTCTAATCTAGTCATTATAATATCCATATGTAAAAGCCCCAAGAAACCAGTTCTAAAACCGAATCCCAATGCATCACTTGTTTCAGGTTCGAAAGTAAGTGATGCATCATTAAGTTGTAATTTTTCCAAAGCTTCACGCAATGCAGGAAATTTATTTGGCTCAACAGGGAATATTCCACTATAAACCATAGGTTTCATTGGTTGATACCCAGGTAATTGCTCTTTAGCTTCACTTCTTAAAGTAGTTAATGTATCTCCTACTCTAACACTTCTAATATCTTTAATAGAACCACTAATCCATCCAACTTCGCCAGATACTAATTCTTTCTTTATTTCTTCCTTAGGATGATTAACACCTAAATCAACTACTCCATATTGATCATTAGTAGCAAGCATCTTCATTGTATCCTTACTAGTTACTTTACCATCAAAAACTCTAATTAATGCTATAACTCCTCTATAAGCATCAAAATGACTATCAAAGATCAAAGCTCTAGTTGGTGCATCGTTATTAATCTTTGGTGCTGGAATTCTATCAATTACAGCTTTAATCAAGTCTTCAACACCTTCACCTGTCTTACCACTGCATAAAATTACTTCATCTTCTCTAAATCCTAATACATCTTTAAGTTCTTTTAAAACTTTAGGTATATCAGCATTTGGTAAATCAATCTTATTAATAACAGGAATTATTACTAAATCATCTGCCATTGCTAAATATAAGTTAGCTAAAGTTTGTGCCTCTATTCCCTGTGCTGCATCTACGACTAAGATTGCTCCCTCACAAGCAGCTAAACTTCTTGATACTTCATAACTAAAATCAACATGTCCTGGTGTATCTATTAAATGCAATGTATAATCTTCATTTTTATAATGATAATTAAGTTGTACAGCATTTAACTTAATAGTAATTCCTCTTTCTCTTTCCAAATCCATACTATCAAGCATTTGCGCTTTCATATCATGCTTATCTACTCCACCAGTAATTTCCAAAATTCTATCAGCCAAAGTACTTTTACCATGATCTATATGTGCAATTATCGAAAAATTTCTAATATTTTCTTGTTTCATAAAATCACCTAACTACAAGAAATTATAACATATAAATATATTTTTAACTACATTTAATAAATAGAAAAAAGTACTAACTATTATTAGTACTTCATTTTAACTACAAGTATATCCTTCGCTTGCATAAAATGTTTTAAAATTATTGTAATAAAAATGACCTGTAGAAGAAAACTCTTCTGGATACATTCCTTTTAAACGTGCATAATCACTCTCTAAATAAATATTAATTATATTTCCATGACTATTACTAGTAACAGTATATGCACTAATCTCTGATCCAAAGCTCTCAATGGCAACATTTTTAAAATATATTTCCAATTCAAGTCTAAGATCTTCTTCAAAAGGTTCATAAGTTTCGGAAAAATCAATTACCATAGTATCTTTATAACTTCTAATATATCCATCTGTTGTATCAAAAACTCCTACGACAGTTTCACTAATAACAGCTTCATCATTATATTGTACATATCTACAAGTTAATGTTCCTCCATTAGGAATATTGGGTTTTACTGGTTCTTGACTTGGAGTTTGAATGTTAGTATCTTCTGTACTTTCATTCTTTTTATTATCATCTGTCGGCTTAATAATATTTACTTCTGTTTTATTAACAGAAGGAGTTTCTTTTTTTGGTGCTTCTGGAAATTCCTTCGTTTCTTCTTTTTTTGGTTCTTCCTTTTTAGATTCTTCTTTTTTTTCTTCAGTTCCTTCTTTTTCTTGATTTTCTACTTCTTCTGTTTTATTCTCTTCTTGATTTTCATTTGTTTCCTCATTATTTTGATTATTATTTTCCACTATTGTCTCTTTTTTGCTACTAAAAACATCAGATTTAACCACAAAGAAAATTCCACCACACAATAATACTATCAATACTAACAAAATAACAATCGTTCTAATATCTTTTTTCATAACTCACATTACTCACTATTCTAAGAAAAGTATATATAATAAAATAAATATTGTCAATAAATATACTATTAAATTATTTCAAAGATTTTTAAAAAAAATCACACATAAATATGTGTAATCTTTTTAATATTGACTATTTTATTTTATTATTTGAAAAACCAGGAAATCTTTTTCCTAAGATTGGTGATTCAGCTGTTTCACCTTTCTTTAATATCAAAGTAGCAGGAACTACACCATCAGGTGCAACATCTTCAGTTTGTTCAAATTCAACAAGACAATTCAATTGTTCTCTTTGAATAGAATCTACTTTTAATGATGCATTTTCTTCCTCTTTAACAATTCTTCTAATAGTTATATTAGTAATTTCACTCAAGTCTAACAATTGAGGATTGCTTGGAGGTAATGTAAGAACTACTGGTTTAGTTGGAAAAGATGAAGATTTTTTAACTACAACAGCATATTGGTCATTAGATAATAGTACTTTTAATCCTACAGGATATATTGGAATATGACTTAAAAATAGTTTAAATAATCTAACATCTAACACATTATTATGTACAAGTTGATTCATATAAGAAATAACGTTTTCAAAAGGTATGCTCATATCCTCTTTTATTACAGATTCTAATAAAGAATCATAAAAGTCACATATTGCTATAATATTTGCAGCCTGAACAATAGTATTGTATTTTCTATTTTGAAAAGATTCCTTTGTAAGATTTGAATAATATATAATTGCTCTAACGTCCTCTGGAACTTTATCCTTTAATGCAACATAAGCATATGCATTATGATATTTCTCATCATAAGGACCATTTATCATATCTCTAAGTTTTAAATTTGAATAAATAGAATGATGTGTATCTCTATAAGGTACATTTAGCATTTTGTCGCTTTCATAATCACTTTTCTCTATCTTTAATTTACTTAAAGAAGATAAATCATTTCTAAATCTTTTACCATAATCGTGTAATAAAGATGCAAGTGCTACAGATTGTAAAGATATTTTTTGTTGATCATTCTCTGCTAATTCCCTATTATATAAACTTGCAAGAGCACAAGCCATAGTAGCCATACGAAAATAATGTCCACCATTAGATTGTGCATAGCGAATTTTAATAGCATCTTCTGGTATATCTTCAATAGTTTTCAAATCATCATAAATATGTGACAAATAAGAAGTCAAATCTGAAATTGCACTAGAAAGATTTTCAGGACTAGCATTAAACACATTTTCTAATGATGAACTAACTTTTTCCTGTAATTCATCTTTATTTTTCAAATTTTCACTGCCATCATCAACAATTAACATACAATCCTCTTTGGCACTCCATTGTTTTAATCTAAAAATTAGATTTTCAGTTAAAACACTCCCTTTTTTTATTAAAATTTTATTGTCTTTTGTTTTAACATCTTCTTCTAAAATATAACCGACTTTTAAATCACTAATTAATATATTTCTCTTCATAAAAAACCACCCTTTTTTTCAGATATGAATAACAATAACATATATTATAAAAATAATCAAAATTTCCTTAATTTTTTAAAAAATTTCATCATTTATATGTAATAGTTAATTACAATATTTGACTTATTTTAATATTATAGGTATTATAAAAATATAAAGGAGAAATATAATGAAAAAAATAAGATTTGTACCACAAAGCGAAGCATTAACCACTAGCAGTAATAAAAAAATTGCATATATTGAAGATTCCGATATTAGAACTCTATTAGAAAGTAAAGACTTTGTTAGAAAAGAAATCTTCTCTGAACCAGCCATTGTCAATAAAGAAAGAGACATGGATGGATTTTATCGTATAGAAGACCCAGAAAATGTAAAATATATTGAAGAACTAGCTTATATTCCTGATTATGATTTTCTAACAAGTTTATCTAAAGAAGAAATATGTATTTTAGCTGATCAAACTCTTGAAAATAGAAATAAAATATACGAAATAATAGAAAAACTTTGTAACTACAAACAAAAACTTTCAGCAAGTGATAGAAAAATTTTAAGAAAGACAAATTATCTCGATAATTATTGTACTGAATGGTTGGAAGAAAATGTTTTAAATGCAAGTTTAAAAGGCAGTATGTTCCGCTCAATGGAAAAAGCTCTCCTTGCTCAAGTTCGTAATTACACAAATGCCTTAGTAAAAATAGCTGAACAACCTCAATTACCAGATAACGGTCAAAAAAGAAAACATTTATAATTAAGATTAATACTTCTTCGGAAGTATTTTTTTATGAAAAAAGACGATTATTACTCGTCTTCATATTCACAACTACTACAAACAATCTTTTTAGATTTTTCTAGTAGCATTTCTCCACATTCAGGACATTTTCTATCAGCTGGCTTATACCAATAAGCTGTTTTACATTTTGGATAATTATTACATCCGAAGAATACTTTGCCTTTTCTACTCTTCTTTTCAATAATTTTGCCATCACAATTTGGACACTTACAAATTTCAGTAACTGGTACTTCTTCTTTTTTTATGAATTTGCACTCAGGATAATTAGAACAAGCGACAAATTCTCCATATCTTCCATTTCTAATAACTAGTGGACTTCCACATTCTGGACAAGTTTCGCCTGTCTGCTCTGCCTCTTTTTTCTCCATATTTTTAAATGCATCTTCAACCAGAGGTTCAAATTTGTTATAAAATTCTTTTAATACTTCAATATTATTTAATTTAGCTTCAGCAATTTCATCCAATTCATTTTCCATATTAGCTGTATATTCAACATTTATAATATCACTAAATCCTTCTTGAAGTTTATCAGTTGTTTCAATACCTACCTTAGTTGGAACAAACTTCTTATCTTCAACAGTTACATAATCTCTAGCTTTTATCGTCTCCATTATTGTAGCATAAGTAGAAGGTCTTCCTATTCCAAGTTTTTCTAACTCTTTAATCAAAGAACTTTCTGTATACCTCGGAGCAGGTTTAGTAAAGTGCTGCTCTTTTATTACATCTTCTGCATTTAAAGTAGTTATTCCAGTTAAGTCTGGCAATATAACATCTTCTGAAGATTCGTAACTTCCATATACTTTTAAATAACCATCAAATATTAATACACTTCCTGTAGCCTTAAATTCATAATCATTATTAAGTAATGTAATTGCTGTTGCTTTAACTTTAGCATCTGCCATTAAACATGCTAAACTTCTAGCATATATCAAACTATACAATTTATATTCATCAGTGCTCAAATATTGTTTTAATGATTCTGGTGTTCTATAAGGACTAGTTACACGTATACCTTCATGAGCATCTTGCATATTTTCATTTTTCTTTTGTTGCTTAACAGCTCCAACATATTTATCTCCATAGGTCTCTTTAATATATTTAAAAGCTTCATTAATAAATACTGGAGATAATCTTTCACTATCCGTACGCATATAAGTAATAAGACCCACTGTCTCACTACCAATATCAATACCTTCATATAATTTTTGTGCTATACGCATTGTTTTACTACTTGCAAAATTAAGTTTATTAACTGCAGTTTGTTGTAATGTACTAGTTTTAAAAGGCATAACTCCTTTTTTATTTTTTTCTTTACATTCAACATTGCTGATATGATAATCAGGTCCTAAAGACGCAATTACATTATCAACTTCACTTTCACTTTTAAGTTCTATTTTTTTACTCTTATATTTTTCTAAATCCGCATCAAATTCAGCAAATTTTGCTGTAATTGACCAATATTCTTCTGGAATAAATGCTTGTATTTCTCTCTCACGATCAACAATAAGCTTTAAAGCTACACTTTGTACCCTACCAGCACTTTTACCACCAGTCTTAGATTGCATTAACTTAGATAGCCTAAAACCTATAATTCTATCAAGTATTCTTCTAGTTTCTTGACTCTTAACTAAATCAATATCAATATCACGAGCATTATCAAAAGCATCAATTATAACATCTTTAGTAATTTCATTAAATGTAACACGTTCATAATTTTTACTTAAATCTAGTGCTTCTTTTAAATGCCAACTTATTGCTTCTCCTTCGCGGTCAGGGTCAGTTGCAAGATAAACTTGTTGAGCATCTTTAGTAAGCTTTTTTAAATCAGTTATAACTTTCTTCTTACCTTTCATTGGTATATAAGAAGGTGCAAAATCATTATCAACATCCACACCTAAACCAAATTTACCAGTTGTAGCTAAATCTCTAATATGTCCCATACTAGCAACTACTTTATAATCACTACCTAAATATTTTTCTATTGTTTTACTCTTTGATGGAGATTCCACTATAACTAATTTCTTCATTTTATTTTTCCTTTCTTAATTGTTTTCTCTAGCTGTTACAATAATTATTCCGAAACAGGTGTATCTTCATTCTGAGATTCTATCTGCTCTATTTTATACTTGTTTTTTTCTTCCTCTAAATAATTAAAGTAATTAACTTTTATCGCCAAATTTGACATAGATATTTTATTTTTTACCATTATATTTATATTTTTTATTTCTTCTGCTGTATAAGTAGTATTAGGTTCAAAATATGTTATTTTTCCACTTGATGCACTATAAAAAGCTTTCTCATCTTGCCATGAACCATCTGAAAAAATCACTCTGTTATCATATGTTGGAGATAATAAATCACTACCAGCATATAATCTTGGATCATAATCTAGATCAAATAAATTTGCAACTGTTGGTACAATATTTATATATGATGTGTATTCATTATACTTTTGTGCTTGCATCTTTGTATTATAAATTACAAATGGTGTTCTATCTGTTTCATATCTTGTTAATACATTATAATCAAAATATGAATTCAATGTACTACTAGTTAACCCATAAGGATAATGATCAGCATAAAGCACTATTACTGTATCATCTAGTTTTCCTTGTTTTTCTAAACCATCAAGTAATGCCCCAATTGCTAAATCAAATTCTTTAAGTTTAGACAAATACCTCTTAAGTGAAATATTATAATTAGTATCTTCAAATAAATCAAGATGTTTATCCCCTAATTCACTACTTTGTGTATATGGTTGATGTGCAGAAACTGATGTAATCCAAGTCATAAACTTTTTTTGATCCTTTGTAATATCTAAAACTTTTTCAACTAATTCAACATCACTTGGCCACTCTTGATAAACATTACTATAAGGTATTCCTAGTTCTTGTACACCATAAAAATGTCCACTCCCCATATTAGGATGATATACAGTTCTTGCATAATATTGATCAGTATAATTATGAAAACTAGTCGTGTCATATCCAGCATTATTAAATAAGTTAAATATAGCTCCTGGATAAATGTTTCTCTTATAGTTATTAGCTGTACAAGTGTTATTAATAGTATAAAGACTTGTCATTCCACTCATCTCATTATTCCCCGTAGAGCATGAATTTCTTGGACTATAAGCATTATCCCAAGCCCATCCTTCACTATACAATTTATAAAAGTTAGGAAAATATTCCTTATTTATTAAAATATTATTAGTTGATTCCATCATAATAACAACTAAATTTTTATTCTTAAAGAAACCAGTAAAATCATTTTTATCAGTAATAGGTTGACTTATATAATAATTATTTAATTTTTTATAATTTGATCTACCCTCTTCTGCTATTATTTGCTCCCAAATAGTATCATCCATATATCTAGTATAATCACTTATTTTTTGTTCTGTTTTAACATATCCGTCATCATAAGGAGTTGAATCAACTGGATTATCATTTGGTAATAAAACCGCTTTAATATCTACAAAAGCATACATAGTAGAACCAAATTGACCCATTGCAATATTTGGCATATCTGGATTATTAAATAATTCTTTTGTCGTTTTTAATTGTAAATCATTTTGCATAAAAGATGCGCCGAGAGAATAATAATAAACACCAGCAAATGCTATAGCAATAACTAAAGCATTTATTTTAGCATTAACAACTCTTCTTCTTTTCTTTTTAGCTAATATTTGATCATTTAATTTTTTTCTTTCTTCACTATCAAATTTATCCGCAAAGTCTATTGCATCATTTCTTTCAAGAACTTTGATTCTATAATCACACAAAACATAAAATAATAATAAAAATCCTAATGGTATGAGAATTAACCAAAATTTCCAAGAAAAAGATGCAAAATAATCTAATATATAATCTTTAACAGCTCCAGCCTGTGAAGTAGTACCAAAAGACATAAATACTCCAAGATAATTATAAAAACCAGCCTGAGCAATTGTATATATAGTACCTAAGCATGCTGTTATAAAAGTTAAAATATTACTTACTAATCTTCCACAAAAAGAGTATAAAGCACTTAACACTAAACAAACTGCATTTATACCTAAAAAGATTCTAAGTACAGACCAATCAAATAAAGAAAAACCAACACACCATCTAAATAATAATTCTTCTACAAATAAAGTTAACATTAACAAAAAATAATTTTTAAATACGTTATTATAGAAAAGTCTCACTTTTTAATCACTACTTTCATTATTTTATTTCATCTTATTAATTAAATCACGAACAGGCTTGTATGTAAACCTGTAATTTTCCAAAATCCCATATTTTTCTATCATTTCTAAATGTGCCTTTGTTGGATACCCTTTATGTTTTGCAAAACCATATTCAGGATGTTCTTTATCAAGTTCATACATCATTCTATCTCTAGTAACTTTAGCAATAACACTTCCAGCTGCAATACTTAAAGATAAAGCATCTCCATGTATTATATCTTTATAAGGTATATCAATATTTGTAAGTTTCATAGCATCACTAAGTATATATTCTGGTTTTACTTTTAAATCTTCTATTGCTAATTTCATAGCTAATCTAGAAGCTTCTAAAATATTTATCTCATCTATCTTCTTAGCATCAACTATTCCAATCCCGACACTAATAGCATCTCTCATTATTATATCATAATATTGATCTCTTTTTTTCTCTGTTAATTTTTTACTATCAGTTAGCCCCTCTAAAGTATAATTTTCAGGTAATATAACACAAGATGCAACAACAGGACCAACTAATGGACCTCTCCCAACTTCATCGACCCCACCAATTAGTGTTATATTTTGATTATATAATTCTTTTTCATACTTCAACAAATCAATACATTCTTCTGTTTTCTTCACTTTTTCCTTCATACCTCATTACTATCTCCTCATTTATTGGCCAATGTTTTACTTCTTCAATATTTAATTCATTAATATCTATACTAGCTAACCAATTTGCTACTTGATCTTGTCTATCAAACATTTGATAACTTTTATCATATTTTCCATGCATAAAAATACTCGCAAATTCTTTATCAGACGAATGAACCAAATTATTCCAATTAACTTTATCGTAGCCAGACTCACAAATAAGTCTATATCTAGCATAAATTTTTGGCAATCCAACCATATAATCTTTTGTTTTATTTACTAATTTATTTTTTCTAAAAGTATTATCTTCATTTTCTAAAACACCTAAAAATAAATATTTATCATATAAAACATCAACTGTATTTAATATAGTTGGCATATTTATTAAAATTGTCACAGCATCTTCTAATGTACATCCTATACTTTCTAAAAATAACAATAATTTATCTAACTGCTTTTCAACATATTCAAGTGTTCTTCCATTGATTTCATCTTTTCTTCCATGATCTAAATATCTTGTTATTGCAACTAAAAAACTTTTTTGTGTTTCTGGGCTACATTGATTTAAAAAAAGTTTTTTATAAAACATATCTAAAAAAGCACTACTCACCATTAATCATCAATCCTATCAAAAGTTATTCCTTTTATTCTCTCATTCTTTATATCCTCTAAGATAGTTTTACTAACTCTATCATAATCTATCTCTCCGCCAGATATAACTGCTCCTATTTTTTTTCCTATCGTTTCATAAACATATTCTAAATCATCATTATCCATATATTCTAAGTTATATCTAGTCTTCATAATACCATTATAATACTTATCAAGTTTATTTAAAATATGAATCGCAACACTATCTACAGGTAATATATCTCTAGGTATAGCACTAAAAGCTGCTAGGTTATGTGCTCCTTCTTTATCAGCCAACTTAGGCCATAAAATTCCAGGACTATCTAATAATAAAATATTACTTTGAGTCTTTAACCAAGAAAGACTTTTAGTAACTCCAGGATTATTTCCTATAACAGCAACCTTTCTACCAGCAAGTCTATTTATTAAAGTACTCTTACCCACATTAGGTATCCCAATTACTAAAGCTCTAATTTCTTTCTTAGCTAGCCCCCTTCTTTCTCGTTTATCCTGAAGTTCTTTAGTTATCTTATGTGTTAGATCAACTACCTCATTTACAGAATTATTTTGCGATAAATCAGTTAATATAACATAATAACCTAATTCTTCGTAATACTTAACCCACTTCTTAGTAACATCTAAATCACATAAATCTTTCTTAGTCATTATAAGTATTCTAGGTTTATCTTTTAATAGTTCATCTATATCTTTTATTTTAGATGACTTTGGCATTCTAGCGTCTATAACTTCATATACAATATCAATTAAATCATACTTTTCTTTAATTAATCTCTTAGTTTTAGCCATATGACCTGGATACCAATTTATGTTGGTTGAATTTCGAGTGTTTTCTTCATTAATTTTATTATTACTATTTTTCATAAAAAATCTCCTTTTTCTATAGAGTTAATTACCTTATCATTATAACATAACTTTATGTTTTTACAGTATCTTAATTGCTTCTTCATATTGTTTTTAAACTTATAAATGAGACTTATTTAATTATTTTAAGTAATACTTTGTATAAGTTCATCACAAAAAAGTAAACATATTTTCAAAAAAATAATTCTTTTTATATCCACACAATTGCTAAATCTTCCTTACTATACAATTTTATAAAAAAATTATATAATACTTTTGAAGGAGTGTTATGAATGCAAATTTCTAAAAAATTATTAGTTATTATTAGCTTACTTTTAACGTGTATATTGATATTTTCAACTTTTCAATTATTTAGAATTTATACAGAAAAGAAAAAAACACTTTCGCAATTTGAAGAATTAAAATCTTTAATTGAAAAACCAGAATCAGAAGAAGATACAGAAAATAAAAAATATTTAAAACTAAAAGAAAAAAATAGTGATTTTGTTGGATGGTTAACTATTGATGGAACAAATATAGATTACCCTGTTATGCAAAGTCCAGACAATCCTGAATTTTATCTTAAACATAATTTCTATAAAGAGGAAGATAAAAGCGGAATACCTTTTGCTGCAGCATCTTCAGCTATTCCAAATGGTGATAATATAATAATTTTCAGCCATAATATGAAAAATGATACTATGTTTTCTGACCTTCAAAAATTTAAATCATCAAAATTTCGTGATGAAAATCACCATATTACATTTAATACACTTACAACATCATATATATATGATGTAATAATGGTCTTCAAGATTTCCGAATCAGAGGCAAAAAAATTTCCATATTTTAAATACACTTCATTTGACAATATTACTGCCAAGAAATATCTGGCGGCAGCAGAACAATATTCAATTTGGAGCGATAATACAACAATTAATGATGATACGAAATTACTCACACTCTCAACATGCGAGTACACTTTAAAAAATGGCAGACTTGTAATTATAGCCAAAAAAAGATCAGACTAATCTGATCTTTTTTTATCTTATTTCTTTAAAATCAGTACTCCAGATAAAATTAATCCGATAAAAGATATCACAATTGATATTATCCAAAATATTGGTGAATTAAATATCGAATCTCCTGTATCTGGAGGTGTATCTTCTGATACTATATCACGATGTGCTATAAGAATAACTACCGTCCTATCACCAGTACTACCATCTGAACATGTTGCAAGAGCAACAGCTTGCGTAGTTGTTGGATTTAGAAGAAGCTCTTTTATAGCATCATCCCAAATATGCACAGCATTATCTTGAATATATTTACCAAGATTTGTTAAATCATTTCCCCACATTGATGGGTCAAAAATTTCATCTGTACTATCTGGAACTTGAAGAACTGCTAAAACAGTCATTTTTGTTATATCTGTTTCACTCATAAGTGTAGCAGTTCTATTCGTTTCAAAGAATTCTTTATCCTTATATAAATCCAAGTCACCAAACATTAAATGATTACTCATATGATGACCATAAGTAAGAGAATAAGAATCTTTAAAATCATTACTATTTCTACTATCAAGGAAAATACTTCCTGCAAGTGAGAAATTTCCATAAACATCTTTGTCAATATATTCTAAATTGTTTTCCCCTTGTAAAATTGGATAATCAATTTTTGTACCATCAAGAGTTAACCAACCATAAACATCAGGATTGATTTCTTTCAATTCATTAAATCCACTTTTAATGTCGCTATCTTCATTAGGTTTTACCTGAATAAGATTATCATATACATTTCTCAAGTCCTCATATGTTCTATGATTCGACCAAATTACATAACCTGATAAAAGTAAAATAATAACCGTTAATAAAATAATAATACGAGATAATGTCCAATTTAATGCTTTAAGTATTTTCATTTTAATCAAACTTTCCATAATATTATATTTTTTTATGACGTAAAAGTGCAATTACTTTCGAATCAACATCATCTAATGAAATAAATCCTAAAGTTCTACTATCAATACAAGATGTTCTGTAATCACCTAATATATATACGCTATTATCAGGAACAATCAATTTTTTCTCTGTATTTTCAGAAATATTTGTCGGGAATACAATCTTTTCTGATTGCACCATACCATTAACATAAAATTTACCATCGTCGGAAAAACTAATACTATCACCAGCTTTTGCAACTACTCTGCCACAATATTCTTTTCCATCAACTTTGTAAAATACAACGTCATTTTTTACATATTTAGCCTTACTATATGTTAATGTCAAATCACCATCCATCAAAGCAGGATACATTCCATTACCATCAACAACTTTAAGACCAAAAAATATCATAAATATTACCACAGCAGTAGCGAGAATAATAATCATTCTGACAGTATCAAAGATAAGTCTTTTATTCGCTCTTTTTATAGCAGCTTCTTTCTTTTGATCTTCAGTTAGTGAGGTTAAAACATCCTCTTTGTTTATTTGCTTTTTCATAGATTCTTCCTTTTTAATTTTTTTACATACCAAGTAATTGTTCTTCATCGATTACTTTACGACGTCTTGTAACAATCATAACTGCTAACATAGCACCAGACATTAAAATAAGTGCAACAAATGGTGAATTTTCAAAGAATACACCTACATCAATTGTAGCATTCTTTTCATTTGTAATTGTTATTTTATCGGTATCATCAGTAATTGTACCTTGTACACCATTTGCACTCCATTCACTACCAGTATTTATAACATCGCCATCTTCGTCGTTATCAATTGTATATACAGGATTTTCATATCCTTCTGAAGAATAATCATTTTCTGCTACTGAATATGTTACACCAGCAGGAATATTTTTAAATTCAACAACGTCACCTAAACCAAGTTCAATTGTAACTTCTGCTGCGGAATCATTCCAAGCATCAGCTGCAACAGCAACTGTTCCATCAGCATAATAAATATCACTTTTAACAGTTTTTCCTTCAGGTGCATTAAAAGTTACTACAATATCAAACTTCTTTGTACGATCTGCAAAGTTACCTTTAATATCTTTTGTTACTAAAATTGAACCTGCAGCATAACTATTTGTAACACCTGTTGATTTTTCACTTTCATTATTTACATAAGTTCCATCTTCATTTGGTGCACTCTTATGTAATGTTATTTGAGTAACTCCATAATCATCAGGATTTAAAGGATCAACATGGGCTACAACAATATGCATAAAATACTCATTTGTATCGTATGCAACACCTGCTGTATCTCCTGTAATTTCAGTTACTTTATACCAATAATCTCCAATACCATAGCCATTAAAATCAGGAAGTACAATTTGAATTTCATCAGCACCAATACCAGTTGTAAATTTATATTCACTCTCTGCAAATGCAGGAATGTCAGTTTTACCAACTTCTCTATTAAAGCTCTTATAAGATTCAATTGCTAAAGTAACATCTTCTTTAATTTTTCCATCAGATGTAATAATTTCTCCAGCTCCAGTAAATCCATCTGCTACTATATAAGTTTTATCAAGTATTACATAGTCTTTATAATTATTGTATTTCCACTTTGCATAAAGTGTAATATCTTCATTTACTACAGTATCAAAATTATATTTCTCACCATCTTTAGTATACCAACCAAGGAATACATAATCTGTCTTTGTAGGTTCAACAGGTTTAGCAGAAGTACTTCCAGATGGAATACTTTCTAAATATGTATTATTTGAACTTTCTACAAATTTATCACTTGAATCATTCCATACACCAGAATTCACGTTAAATATTACATTAACATTTGAAGTATGTGCAGCCTTAAGGCCAATACCTTCAGAGTTAGATGCTTCTTCAGGAGTTACCTCAACATAATCTTCTTCGGTCCAGCGTTCTAATCCATTCCAAGCATCATCTAAATCAACAAACCATCCATTAATTTGTTTGTCAGTTGATAAAAGCTTACCAAAACCATTATCTTTATTTGCGGCAACATTTAGTTGCATATTTCCTTCTGAATAAATATCATCAGCGCTTAGAGTAGCCACATTATTTTGAATAACTCCGCCATTCATAGTAAAGTTGCCCACATTAAAGACACCTCCACCATAATTAGAATTATTATTTTCGATTATACCACCATTCATAGTAAAAGTTGAACCAGGGCCAACAAAAACAGCTCCACCATAGCCAACAAATGTCTCTTTACAATTTCTAATTATTCCACCATACATATTTAATTTTGCATTTGTTTCTTCAGATAATTCTCCAACAGAAATTGCTCCACCTGGTCTACCAATTGGACTATTATTTTGGAAAACAACACCATCATAAACATTAACAGTTGCTGAATCTATTATTCCCAAAAGGTCAGGATGATTGCTAGTAGTTGCATCTGTTGCATTAAAAAATAATTTGCTTTTTTCAGGTTCGTCTGTTGAACCAAGATTTACAATAGCATTATCTGTTACCTGAATCAAAGTATCAGTAGGATAAGATGAATTCAGAACAAAATTGTTTCCGTAAATTGTTGTTGTGCCTTTTTTAAACTCTAATGAAGAATTATGATTAGGCAGAACTCTGTCTGTAATTTTAATATCATTTAACATTTCTATTACATATTCTGCATCGTCAGCTCCATCATTAATTTTTTTAACAGCATCAATAAATTCTTCAGATGTTGAAACTCTAAATACATTAATATCTGCATATACAAAAGTTGGAGCTATTAATTTAAACACAAGAAACAATGCCATTGAAATACATATAATTTTTTTTACATATTTTGAATCAATTAATTTTTTAGTAAATTTCATTATTATTCCTCCATTTAATTATTAATTTTTTGATTTACATCTATTACTGATAATGTATCAGTAATAAGAAAAAATATTTTTAAAAATATAGTTTTTACTATTATGCCAATCTATTCTTGTAAGTTGCATAAAAATGTCATTTGTAATATTCTTACTATTACCATTATAAAAATGAATCTGTAATAATTTTTCCATCATCATTATTATAAATTAATAAATTAATTTTACTTAGTTTACCCAATAATTCACTCCTCTCAACATAAAATTTACGATAATATTATACCAAATATATATTTTTTTTCCATAAAAAAATAGTAAATATTGACATTTACTATTTTTCTAAATTAATCGAAATCCTCTATATATGATGATTAATTATAAAAACTATTTTTAGTACTATGTATCAATTATAAAACTTTAAAGAATTTATTAAAATTTACAATAATCGAATTACCATAAAACCATCACTCAATCTTTTAGTAAATCTATAATACATTCATTAAGTCTCGCTACTTTTCCTATAACCTCTTCAAAACAACAAATACAAATTATTCTTTTCAAAGAAATATCGCTAATTACTCTTTAAAGTGCTCTATAATTTTTATAGTCGTCATAATAACTTTTATTACTTAATTTATTCTTTCAAAGAAGCAACTTTTGCAATTTCAGTTTTAGATATTTTTCCCTCTCTTATTATAATTACTTTTTCATCTTCTACCTCTACTATTGTTGATACAGCATCACTTTCTATATCTCCACAATCTAAAATATAGTCTACTTTACCATCAAATTCACGAGTTATATTTTCAATTTTTGTTCCTGTAAGACTTCCACTTAAATTAGCACTTGGTGCCACAAGAGGAACTCCTGCATATTTAATAAGTTCATGAAGAATACCATTATTTATAAGTCTAGCTCTAAGATATTCATCTCCTGCTGAGATAACATCAGGCAATACATCAGTTTTTTTCTTCAATTTTATAGTCAAAGGACCAGGCCAAAAAGTATCAATTAATCTTTGCTCTACTGGGCTTATACTATCTACCATTTCTTCTAACATTTTAATATCAGAAATCAGCAAAACTAATGGCTTATAAGATGGTCTACCTTTAACATCATAAATTCTTTCACAAGCAACACCATCATAAGCATTTGTCCCAATGCCATATACAGTATCAGTTGGAAATACTACTAATTTCCCGTTTTTTAAAGCCGTAGCGACTTCAAAAATATTTTCATCATCTAACTCGTTCTTTTTTAAATATTTAGTCATATAAATTCCACTTTTCCTTCATAATTAATTCATTATTTTATTAAATGATTATTTTCATCTATTTCCCCATAATAATAATCCTTATCCCAAATACTATTCTTTTTATCAGAACATTCTTCTGGAATTATCATTCCAAAATAAACCTTCATTTTGGATACTCCTAAGTCGTCTTTTATTTTTGTTATATATTTTTGTGCATCTTCAACAAGCTTAGCATCATAAGAAAAATTATTCTTATAGATTACTAAATCGCCATCCAAATAAAATCCCCTTATTAACTCATTAAATATTTCTTTTTTTATATTCATTTTTTGACAAAATTCCCAATGAGATTCACCATTATTACTTAAATAATATACTTTATCATCAACTACAACAAAGGCTTTTCTTCTTTTATGAAAATCCCTTGCTTCATCTTTAGTTTCATATCTATAATCCACAATAACCTCCAAATTACTATATAATTATACCATATTTTATATTTTATTAGTCAAACAAACAATTTTTCAAACCTAAAAATCTACATAACATGCCAATTCATTCTTATTTCAACTTCTTAATAATAAATTTTGCTTAATACATCGTTAATCATTCATATAAACAAAATTAATTGAAAAAAACTTGCAAAAAGCAAGTCCTTTATTTTAATCATTAATTATCTAAAGCAATTAACAAATCATTTAAACATATAGTATTACATCTACTACTTGATATTACCTATCCTATTAAAAGGGAATAATACTAACTTAGTAGTTCCTTTTATTTGTTCTTTAGAAAAAACACCAAGTTTTCTACTATCTAATGAATTTTCTCTATTATCCCCCATAACAAAGTATTCATCATCTCCCAAAGTGACTTTTTCAAAATCACTTGTTACACCTTGACTATATTCCTCATCTTGTCTTCTATCATTTACATAAACAATACCATTTTCACAAGAAATAGTTTCTCCTGGCATAGCAATTACTCTCTTTATTATATCTTCAGATTTAATATCAACCACTACAACATCAAATCTATCTATTTTTCCTATCTTGTTTAATATCATAACTTCTCCACCATCCAAAGTAGGTTGCATACTTGGGCCATTAACCATTATTGGAGTAACTAAATACGTTCTAATCAAAACAACAGCAACCAATATAATTATATAAGGTATAATTTCTTTAATATATTTTTTTATTTTATCATTCATATCATTCACCATATTTATTCTACCATTTTTCTATTACAGATTAAAGAAAATTTAAAAACTATTGTAAAAAATTTCTAAAATATAATCTCATAAATAAGATCTTTTACATTAATATGATATAATTTAGAAATAAGGAGTAATAAAATGAAAAAAAGATTAAAAATCAAAGTACTTGAATATATAATTTTAACTACTATTTCTATATCTTTAATTGTCATAATTTTCTTTATAAGTAACATTTTAAATGACAAAACAGAAACAAGCAACAGTAATGAAATAAAAAATTACTCTATAACTAAAATAATAAAATACACTAAAAATTCTAATTCAAGCGTCATTTATAATACACCATTACCAGAATCCATAAATTATGAGGAAAGTACATATAATAATTATATAATGTCTACAGATAATACAATAACTAATCTAATAGAAACAATTTCTCTTACTTATTTAAATTTATCAATTGAAGAGAAAAATGAAATTCTAAATTACTGTAACGCCTATGACAGCATTGAAGACCAATATACATTACAATGTCAATTTAAAAATAATACTTTGTTTATTAAAAATAATTTTAGTATCAATAAAATACCAACAGAATTTATTAAAACTAAAAATATAGAAATATTTATTCCAATAAAAAAAGGAACAAAACTAAATAATTTTTTAGAAGAATTAACAAGTCAAAATATAGCATATATTATTGTAGATAAAATAGAATAATTAGACACAAAAAAAAGAAAGAATTAATTTCTTTCTTTTACTTTGTATTCTTTTCTCATTCCTTTTAAGAAGTTAAGTTTAGCTCTTCTAACCATACCCTTCTTAGTTACAACTATTTTATCAATAGCTGGAGAGTTAACAGGGAATACTCTTGTAACTCCAATACCATAAGATTTTTTACGTACTGAGAAAGTTTCTGAAACAGATCCACCTTTTTTAGCAACTACAAGTCCTTCAAATGCTTGGATTCTTTCTTTCTTTCCTTCTTTTACCCATACGTCTACTCTAACAGTATCTCCAACACGGAATTCAGGAATGTCTTTTCTTACATGCTTCTCATTAATTTTGTCTACTAAATTAGCCATTATTATACATCCTTTCATATCTATATTTACTTACCCAAAAATCATAGATTCAATTGATTCCAGCGGATTTTCTTCCTTGAAGCAATTACGATTATAACAAAAAAAAGGACTATTTGCAATAAATAATCCCTATTTTCTTTAAATTCTATTAAATTTAGTATTCTGTTTAGATATTTTCAAAATAAAAATAATTAAACAGAATAATACTAATCCAAGAACATAATTTACATAAGCTCCAGTCTTAGGATTGTCTATATCTTGAGAATTTCCACCATTTGATTCTCCACCTAATTGCTTCAGATTATACGCTTTTATTATATCTTCATTTATTTTTGATGATAATAAAAATTCAATCTTTATACGAGATTCACCATCACTTTCATTACCTTCAAATGATATATCCAAATTTAAATATTTTTCTAGTACATCAATAATAACTGCATTCTCACCATCTGTATCACTAGACATTAAATTTAGGGCTTTTTCAAAATTTGGACTCGACTCCATCGCCCACATAAACAAACCAAGGCCTGTAATACTAGCAGCTCCAGCTAATACCCCATCTTTAGTCGTTTCTTCATAAGTGATTTTTCTTGTAGTTGGATTATAATCATAAACAACAACTTCATTATTATTATCTCCTGCTATATTTATATAAAGCTTATTGTCAACAAAGCCTGCTTTAACAGAAGTTATATCATATTCGTCACTTTTTAATAAAACTTCTTTAGTATAATAACCATTATTAATAATACGAACAAAATCCGCCATTTCTATATCTCTTTCTAAAGGACCATCGATATAAATTCTACTCATTACAATTCCAGTAGCAATCGGATTATTACCAACAACAGCTCCTTCTTTTAAAACCTTTAATTCTCCTTCTTTAACTCCAGTAACGATACACCCTAAACCTTTTACTTCAAAAGAAATAGTATTTTCATTATACGATTCACATAAAGTCCCATCCTTTATTAAAATAGAATTATCTACTTGAACAGAATAATCATCTAAAGCACTTACAGATTTTACGAATCCGATAAATATCAATAATAAAAAAAATGTTTTTCTTATTTTTTTCATAACACACACCTCTACTATACTTATCATAACACAATAAGTTTCAAAAATAATTATTATTTTTTATAAAATAAAAAAATATACAATTTTGTATATTTTTACCTACTTCTACCTTGAGTCATTGTCTCTTGTTGTTCCAAATACATCGCTTTTTGCTTTATTTGTACTTGTTTCATTCTCATTTCATTCTCTATAAGTCTTAATTTTTTCAAGAATAGTTGTTCTTTTTCATAACTTATAAATTTCTGATATCTATTTAAAAGAACCTGTCTTACTAATTCAACTTCATCTAGTACAATTTGTGCTGAATCTTCATCCGCATCTTCATCATTAATAACAGCAAGTGCCATACCAACTACTTGTTTAAATGCTTTATCAAACTTAATAGATAATATTTTATCTATCATAACTTTATCAACTATTGTAACTTCATTAACTCTAATATAATTTCCTTTACCTGGTTTTGGTTTAAACTTATAACCATCTAACTCATGTATAGAAACTACACTATCATCATGATGTCCTTTATTAATTAAGTAGCTACTTGCCATTTCTTCACCTTCTTATTTTAATAAATCTGGTCGTCTCTCTTCAGTTCTTTTTATTCTCATTTCTTCTCTCCATGCTCTAATCTTCGCATGGTCCCCACTTAAAAGTACATCAGGTACTTTCATTCCCATAAACTCTTGTGGTTTAGTATATGTTGGATAATCAAGTAATTTATCATTAAATGATTCACTATCTAAACTAGTTTGAGTAATTACTCCAGGTAGTAGTCTTATAATACTATCACTTATTACCATAGCTGGTAACTCACCACCAGTTAATACATAATCTCCAATACTTATTTCCATATCACAAAGACTTCTAATACGTTCATCGAATCCTTCGTAATGGCCACATACAATTATTATATGTTTTTCATCTTTAAGTGATGTTGCAACACTTTGTTTATAAGGAATTCCATCAGGTGCCATAAGTATTACTTTTGCATCAGGTGCATCTTTCTTTATATCCATAATTGCATCATATAATGGTTCTATTCTTAAAACCATTCCGCCACCACCACCATATGGTGTATCATCAACCTGATTATTACTTAATTTAGAATACTTTCTAAAATCAACTATATTAATTATAACACTTTTTTGAGCTATTGCTCTTTTAATAATTGATTCATTTATAAATCCATCAAACATTCCTGGAAATAAAGTAAGTATATCTATTCTCATAATATCAACCCTTTAGCCCCAATTACTTCTATCACTTTTTTAGTTAAATCAACTTTTTTTATATAACTATCAACATATGGAATATAGAAGTTTTTTTCGGCTTCAACATATAACAAAATACTAACTCCATTATACACTATTTCCGCTACTTTACCAAATTTTTCTCCGTTTTCTACTACTTCTAATCCCACTAAATCTTGTAGTACATAGTCATTATTATCTAAATTTAAATCTTCTCTTTTTACATAAACATTTAATTTTAAATAATTTAATACTTGATTAATATTATCGTACCCTTTAAACGTCACCATATCAAAATCTTTATGTCTTCGGTAACGTACGATTTCTTCTTTAACATATCCTTCTCCTATATACAAGTTAAATCCTGGCTTAAAAACTAATTCCTTCTTATCAAAATCGCTTCTAATCCTTAATTCTCCCTTAATACCATGAGTATTAACTATTTTACCAATATAAACATATTCCATAACTAATCCTCTAATTCTGATATCATCGTATCATAATGACTATTTACCTGTTTTTTTGTATCTATACCTAAGTCACCTGCTATCTTAAGTAACTCTTCTTCATAATTAGTACTTTTATCTTCTTCCGAAATCAAATACTCTATTTCAACAAAACTTCCTAATCTTTCTACTTCATCAATACAAATATTAGCATTTAGATACTTAGAATATCTTCTTCTTTTATTAACTCTAACCCATTCGTTATATCCCAAAGTCTTTAAAAAACTATTAGCTTTCTCATAATCATCTACACCAAATTCAATTTCTTGAGATTCACTCTTTGATTTTGCTTGTTTCTTTAAATTCATTTCTATCTTATCATTAACTTTTCTAACTCTTAACCACATAGATCCTTCAATACTTTCAGTATCATCTAAATTTTCTACATATATTGTATCTGCTTGATTAATATACTCGCTGATTTCACATCCAAGACTTTTCAACTTATTAGTAAAACTATCTAAATCATCAACTCTAAACTTTAATTCAATCTCTCTCATCAACAACCATCTTTTCTATCTTTTTTTCTTCTTGCGAGGTCCATCATAAGTAACTATATTAGTTGATACTGTATAAGTAACATCTTCATCTCTTACTTTGATATCAACAAAAGGTACATCATACCCATTAACTTGTAAAGCAAATTTCATTAAATCAATATAGTTTCTCTTCGTTAAAGGTTTAATTCTCTTACACATTTCTCCCTTAACTTCTGCTTCATAATAAACAAAATATGAAACAGTATCATTATCACCTATAAATCTTTGGATACTTAAGTTTTCAGGAAAACCTATTAAAGTTAATCCTTCTCTTACAAAGCCATTTGCTCGTTCCTCGCTAAATTTAATTTTTTCCATAACCAAATCCCCTTAAACAACTCTAAAATAATTCATATAAGATAATACTCGTTGCAACTCCAACATTAAGTGATTCACAAACTTCGTTCATTGGAATATATATGTATTTATCACATTTATCAAGTATCTCGCCTCTTACCCCTGCACCTTCATTCCCCATAACTACTGCAAGTTTTTCATAAGACTCTATACTTTTAACACTCTCCCCATTAGTAACTCTAGTTCCGAATACCTTATACCCATCATCATGTATCTCATCTATAAATTTATCTATATTTCTTTTTATGACATTAATATGAAATATCATACCTTCCGAACTTCTAATAACTTTATCATTATATAAATCGACACAGTTTTCTGATAATACAATTGTATCTACATTAAATGCCACACTACTACGTATTATTGTTCCCAAATTACCTGGATCTTGTAAATTATCAAGTATTAACACTTTATTACCAATATCTTTTTCTTCTTTTCTTTTAACAACTCCAATAACTTTCTGAGGTGTCACACTACTACTTAATTTTTTTATCACATCATAAGTAACAATTGTTGTTGGAACATCGAACTCTCTTCCATAATCTTCTGTTTTAATTACTTCAATTAAATATCCTGTCTTAAATGCCTCTTCTACTAAATGTTCACCTTCTACTAAGAATTTATCTTCCTTATCACGATATTTCTTAACTAATAACTTACTTAAATTCTTTATTTTTTTATTATCTAATGAAGTTATTATTTCCATCTACTCCACCCTCAATCTTTTTCTTGCTAACTTATAATATGGATATCTTTTTTCCACCTGCGCCCAAAATCTACTACTATGATTAGCTTCATAAAAATGACACAATTCATGCACTATAACATAATCAATTAATGCAACATCTTTTTTCAGTAATTCACTATTCAAAGTAATAATTCTCTTAGTTACATTATTAACTCCCCAACGAGTCGTCATTTTTCTAATCTTCCAAGTAAATTCAGGTATATCCTTAAAATTAATAACTTGCATCTTTAGTCTCTCACCAAATATTCTTAAAGCCTCATTTTTATACCACTTATCAAGCATCTTTTCATCTTTAGTATATATCATATCATCAATAATATTTACATTTTTAACGTTTTCATCAATAACTACTGTATAAGGGTCCCCTAAATAATAAAAATAACTATTATTTTCATTTTGTTTCAAAAAATTTTCATACATTTTAAGTAACGCTTTTTCATTCGATAGTATTAATCTTCTAACTTCTCTTTCTGAAACAAATCTATTACATGTAACATATAAAATACCATTCTCTTTAAATCTAAAATAAATATTTTTATTATTCTTTCTAACTATTTCAAAAGGTATCTCATAACTTCCTAGTTGTATATCCATAACATCACCTTACAACTTTAATTTTAACATATAATTATCATAATCAAAATGATAATCCTTATCTACAATACCAAATAATTCTTTTAAAACTATTATTCTATATTCATTACTAATATTATTAGCATTTCTTATTGCTTCGTCTATTTTTAAAGAGTGAGCTCTATAAACTTTCTGATAAAATGAATCAATATGATTTAACAACACATTATATGCATAATCAGCATATGGATGATTTTCTCTTAATAATTCTATAATCTTTTCTACTTTATTATAAATTATCAATAATTCATTTTTTATATCATCATCATTAACAAAATCTAATTCATCATCTACATAATCTACATCACTAGTAATATCAATTTTTAACTGCACAATAATAAAATTAATAATATTCATTTGTAAGTCAAAATCTGTTGTAGTTACTCCCTCTAAAAATAAAGATATGAATTTTTCATCAGGCAATTTTATTTTATAAGCATCCTGATAATAATCACTATTAGAAAAAATATTATAAACTTTTACCATACTAAGATAAGAGCAATTATATAAATAATTATAAGCCATTCTTAACCTTTCAAGTAAATTAAAATACCAATACTTACTTTTTGTAACAACAAAATTATCATATAGTTCTTTTATTTCTGCAATCACTTCTAATGATAACTTCTTTTTACGAGGCTTAATCATTTTTAATTCATCTAAATAGGCATTCAGTTCTTCTAATATTCCATTATTCTTTATAACTTTACCACTGTTTAAAATCGACTCAAAATAAGCATTATTACTTAATCTCTTATCATATGCGATATCAAACAAATCATCTATCGAGAAAACATTATAATCAACAGTAACATTTTCAATTTTCATACCACATTTATAATTTCTTCGATAATCTGTAATAACTAAAACATCTAAATCACTTGAAGCTTTACTATTTCCTCTAACACGACTTCCATACACAACTATAGCTTGAACTTTTTTGTCATTAAGAAATCCTGTCTTTTCTAAAAACTTTTCTATTAACTCATCTAAGCTCATTTTCTTCTCATTTCCAAACTATATGAATCTTCATAATTATTTTTATACACGTGAATATTTTTATCCTCAAGTTCAGAATATCTAATAGGTTCAGCAATAACATCAATATCTTCTAAAGTAAAACCATCTGGTACCTCATAGCTAACACCATATCCATTAAATATTCTAATAGGTTCATACATCTCATACATTAGATTTCCATTAGAATCAGTCCACAAAACATTGTTATAATTTACTGCATTCTTTTGAGTAAAAGTTTCTACATGTGCTTCATCATAAATATAAGAATCCATTATTCTAACATAGTCAATATCCATTTCCTCTAATGCACATTTTAATATTTCCCCACTAAAATCTTTGATATCATAAGAAACACTAATCTTGCTTAAATCAACATAATTATCTTCCGTTAAAAAATCTTCCAAATATCCTTTAACTCTATTAATTTCACATCTTTTATAAATATGATATCCGCCCATACCACAGCCAACTATTGATACAGCAACAACTCCAGCCAAAAATCTTTTACCAAACTTTAGGTTTTTCATAGTAAAATCACCTCATAAATATGTTATCTATTATATAAAAATATAATTTTTTTTGCAATTTTATACTATATAAAAAAGCATTAAATTACTTAATACTTCTAAACAAACACCAATATTAAATTAATTTAATACTTATCTATCATTATAGGAAACTAACATTCCACTAATCATATAAAAAATTGGAGCAACTTTTATCATACTTATATTAAAAAATGCCTGTACACAATAACCACAAAAAGCTAAAAATAAAGAAAAAACAAAATAATCTACATTTACATTTTTAAATAAATTAAATAAAGACTTGAAAAATATTGTACCCAAAAATATTAAATAAATAATAAGCATAAAAAAACCTTCAGTAAGTAATATCTGCAAATATTCGTTATGTGCCTTCGAATATTTTACTCCAGAAATATAATCAGTAACATACTCGCTCTTTCCCAAATAAATAAAATTATCTATGCCAACTCCAGTCCATATATATTCAGGAATATATTTCAATGACTCTTTCCATATATGAACTCTACCTGTACCATATTCTTTTTTTAAACCTGACGTAGCAGTATCAACTACTTCATTTTTCAATGTAACAATATCACTATTAAGTTCACTTTCTGTAAAATAAGTTAAAAACCAATAACTTCCTAAAGAAATAATCATTAAACAAAAAAATTTAAAAAATGTTCTTTTTAAATTTATTTTCTTATGTTTAAATACGAAATAAAGAATAACAAATAGAAACATTGATATAAACGCAACAAATGCACTCATTGCACCACTTATTAATATTCCAGTAATAAATAACCATAAGAAAAAGAGTGACTTATAATTTATTAAATCTGTATTTTCAAAAAAATACTTACCAATCCATAATCCACACATCAATACACAAAATGAACCCATAAAATTTGAATTATTAAGTAAACTAGCTGCATATTTCCATTGACCAACAATTGGTATTCCTAAGAATTTTGTAATATCAAAAACTTGCAGTAAACCATAAAGTACAAAAATAGATCCTATTAATGTCAAAACTTTAAAAATATCTTTTTTTATTTTTTCACTATTAATCGTAGTACTTAAAAGAAAAACTACATAATAAGATAAAATAGCTAATAAACCTTCTCTTCCATCAATAAATCCAATTAGAGCCACTCTCTTATCAAAAGCATTACAGTAGGAAAAATAACCTAACAAACTCATCATAATTACTAAATAATCCATAAATGTATATTTTTTTTCAATAATTTTATAAAAAATATACAAAATAATTCCAATAACAGCAAATACAAATAGACCTAAAGATGTTAAAGTACTATCAATATATCCATAAGTATTTAATACTGAACCAAAAAATAACCACAACAAAACTAATATCAAATAAATTTCTAAAAAAATATTATATATTCTCTCTTTCATAGAATCCTCCACCATAAAAACTTCCCAAAGGAAGCTTTTATTTATTAATAATTTTTTTATTTTTATTTATTATAAAAAAATACATAAAAGAAAAAACGGAAACTACAATCATAAATATTATGGCAAAATCTTTCGTTTCAGGATTATCTATATCTTCAACTGGTTTACTTCCATTTGGTTTATTAGTTATTGAACTACCTAAAAACTCTTCATTTATTTTATACATATCATTATAAAAATATATTTTATGTCTTTTAAAATAATTGTAATATGAAACTATTAATTCGCCATCAAAATAATTTCTAGCTAAGATAATTTTATCATCTTTAATATCATACGACATATTAACAGAATTATTTTCTATAACCTGTAATAGATTTCCAGATAAATCATATACTAAAATATCACTTTTATAACCGATTAGTGTACTATTATATACACCTAATACAAAAATCAAATTATTATATAATCTAGGATTTAAAAATCTTTTATAATCTTCATTATACAATTCGAAAGACAATTCTCCATCCATAACATACCTCAAGTAAGCAGTATGTTGTTCATTTTGGCCAGATCTTGTTTCTTTACTAGAACTTATAACATAATTATCTATATCTTTCATATCATAATATTCATCACTTACTTCAAAATCAATACTATTATCTAAATTTAATTTATTCTTAAGAAGTAAAGCCGGAAAATATTTAGCAATATTTTCTGAAGAAGATCCAATCTCTTCGTAATTATTTAATTGATTATCTATTTTTATAATAGTATTTTTGCCACTATAATAATTAATATAAACATATACATTTCCTTCTGAATTCACATGATAAAGACAATTAAATTTTTCATCAAAATCATAAACTACTATATGAGAAACTTCGTTTAAGTTTTCATCATATTTATAAATATATAAAGCATATCTATCGTCAGAAGTATCATCTCCACTATGAATTTCTGTTCCAAAAACATAAATATTTTTATCAAAAACAAGCATATTATCAAATCCATTTGTAGACATACTAAAAAAGTCAAAATATGGTATATTTACTTCTTTAACTAAGCTACCATTCATATCATAATATATTAATTTATTATAAGATTCCGTTTTATTATGATCTTTCCCATCAGCTCCCGAAATACTTTCAATATAATCAAAATAATTTAAATAACCATTATTAAAAAAAACCACTTTATTATTTAAAAATCTTTCTAAATATGGGCTTTTCTCATTAAATGACACCTTATTTTCCAATACATTCTCCAATGCAAAAGCTATAGTAAAAACCAAAAAGAAAACAAAAATTCCAATTACAAAAGGTCCTTTATTTTTTATCACTTTAACCACCTCAAATAAAATAACTTATTATCTTATAAAAGAATATCATAACCATAATATATTGTAAAGTAACCAACATTTACCATTAACGTTTATTTACTTTTCTTCTACACACGAAATTAACAACCCACAAATCATATAAAATATTGGAGCAATCAAAGTCATACTTATATTAAAGAAAGCCTGAATGCAATACCCTAAAAAAGAAATAAAGAAAGAATAAATTAAACTATCATTAACCTTATCTTTAAAGATTTTCTTAATTGTTAAAATCATTATTGTACCTAAAAATAATAAATAAACAATAAACATAAATATTCCCTCAGTAGTTAATACTTGTAAATACTCATTATGTGCTTTATATATAATATTATCCTTCTTAGCAGAATCATAAATGTATGTTCCATCTCTATGGCCCAAATAAGCAAAGTTATCTATTCCTATACCTGTATATATATATTCTGGTAAGTATTTAAAAGCTTCCTTCCATATATATATTCTTCCAGTACCAAAAGATTCATCTACCTCTCCTTTTGCTGTACTCAAAGTTTGATTATATAATTCATTGATATCTTTGTTTAAATCACTATTTGTACCAAACATAAGTAATCCATATATTGTAAATATTGAAATTATACATAATAATAATTTTTTACCTATTTCTTTTATCATAGTTCTTTTCTTTATAAGCAAAAAAATAACTATAAAAATAATCATTCCAAGTAAAGCAACAAAAGCACTCATTGCACCACTCATAAATAACCCTAGCAAAAATATATCTAATAACATAAAATTTCTTAATTTATTATTTTCTTCTACAAAACACTTAGCCAACCATAAACCACACATTATTACAGTATAAGAACCAAAAAAATTAGAATTAAAAACAAAACCAGATGCATATTTCCAATTAGCAACTACTTCTATACCTAATATATTATTTATACCTAACACTTGAAATAATCCATATAAAACTTGCATCACTCCAAAACATGTTAATAATATAACGATATGATTTTTCAACTTTTTATCCTTTAGAATTGAAGCTAGTAGAAAGAATATATAATATGAATAAATTACAAACATACCTTCTCTTCCCATTAGAAATCCTCTTAATGCAACCTTCTTATCAAAAGCATTATAGTAAGATAAATAACCAAAAAACATCATTAAAATAACAAATAAATCCCACTTTCTTGTAGACTTGTTCATAAATGTATAAATTAAATATAAGATTAATCCAACTACTCCAAAAAAAACTACAGTATTAGAAATAAAATCACTATATAAGAAATCATAACTAGACAATATTCCTAATCCAAATAATATGAACATAAATATTATAAAATAATAACCTATTACTTTATCTAATAAATCTTTTTTCATATAACACACTTTCCTTATAAACAAAAAACTTCATAATGAAGTTTTTATATTTTTCTAAAATTATTATTTTTTATTAACCTAGTTGTAATTAATGTAATAAAAGCTATAAAACATAATAATATAACATCATTAACACCTGGTAACGTTTCAGGATTTTTTATTTCTTCATTTTTATTAGTAATACTAGTACTCTTAGTCATACCTAAATATTTTTCTTTCATATCATATATTTCATTCATCAATGTGGCTTTACAATTAAAATTATAAGTATGATATCCACCACCGCACACATCACATATGCCATCTATATATAAACTAGAAATTACAAGTTCATCTCCTATTAACATAGTATCATAATCATAATAATTATGTTCATAAGTACCAATTAAGTTGCCCTTTAAATCATAAAATAATACATCACTATTGTTTAAACCTAAAAGCTCAGTAGATTTGTAGTCACCAGCTAATGATATTGGTTCATTATAATTAATATACCCAATTACAATTATCAAATTATTGTACACTTTGGCTTTACCAAACCTTACATAATCATTACTAGTTATTTCAAAAATCTTTTCATCTTTCTCGTAATATCGCAAAGATTCACCACTAACTAATACTTTATCATCTATTATATAATAATCATTATCCCCTTTATATTCATCTAAAATAGCTTGATAATAATATTTTGGAAATAATTCTTTTATTTCCTGATTACTTACATCTACAAATTCATATTTATTATAATCTTTACTTATTTTTAAGATTTTACTTTCAAGTAATTCACGCTGAGGAGTATAGATATTAGTTAGAAAATATATACCATCACTATCACTATAGACATCTTTAAAATCTAGACTACAAAATGGTCTTTCAGAATTAGGTGATTTTGAATAACAAGATTTATAATAATTAATTTCAATAATTTTGTATTCAAAATCATCATCATAGCCTCTTAATACATAATCGTAGCCAGATTCAACCAATTCATAATCATAACTATATAAATAATTATCACCAAGCAGAAGTGTACCTTCTATATGTGTTGATTTAATTTTATTCCAATTTTTATCATAACTATTAAATATAAAATTATTACTCCCATACCACTCTTGTGAACTGTCAGGAGCTACTATATATCTATCAAAAGTAATATATTTATCTCCAAAAGTATATAAACTACGACTAGGATAATACCAAAAATCTTGAATTTCTGACTTAGCAACTTCTGACTTCTTCGATAAAATATCTTCATCAGCGTAAACAAAATTGATTCCAATTGTCATTAATAAGAAAAATACTAATATCTTTTTCATAAGCCACCTCTTATATCTTAATGACTTAATTATATCAAAATAAACACAAGAAATAAAATAAAAAACTTCATCACGAAGTTTTATATTTTTTAAAATATATCTTTACAATACGTATAGCAACTGTTGTTATTAATGCAATAAAACATAATAGTACAACATCATTTACATCAGGTAAAGTTTCAGGATTTTTTGTTTCTTCTTTATCTGATGAAATTTCATTTTTAGTTTTGCTTAAATACTCTTCATCCAAACTATATATTTCATTCATTAAAGTTGCATTACAATTCGAATTATAAGCATAATAACCATCTACAACAACATTACAAATTCCATCAATATACAAATTAGAAATAATAATCTTATCATTAATTAACCTAATATCATAATCGTAATAATTATGCTCATATGTACCAATTAAGTTTCCATCAAGATCATAAAATAAAATATCGCTATTATTTAATCCATATTTTGAAGTATTATTGCTTGTATCTTCACCATTATAAATTGGTTCAATATAATTTGTATAACCAATAACCATAATTAAATTATTATATACTTTAGCATTACCAAACTTTACATAATCATCATTAGTTATATCAAATTTTTCAACTCCATTTTCATAATATCTTAAACTTTTTCCACTAATTAAAACTTTATCATCAACTACATAATAATTATTATTACCTTCATTATTATCTACTATATATTTGTAATAATATTTAGGAAACATATCCTTTATTTCTTGATTATTAATATCTGAAATCGAATAATTCTCAAAATCTTCATTTATTTTCAAGACTTTTATTTCACTTATAGTCGAATCATTTATACCTTTTCTCTCATGTGCCAAAAGATATATACCATCAGTTCCACTATAAATATCAACGAAATTTAAAAAACAATACCTATCATAAGAACTATCTTCATCGCATATTTTAGTATAATTTATTTTAATATTATAAGTATTTAAATTCTCATCATATTTTGTTAATTCATAATCAAATCCAGTATCTACACCTCTTTTATAGTTATACAATAATAAGATATTTTCATTAGATAAAAATTTACTAAAATAAGATAAAATGAACTCAGTTGAATTGATATTATTCCAATCTTTATCGTAACTATTAAGTGTTATTTTTTTTAATCCATTAAATCTATCAGATATTACAGGATTGGGAGTTATATAATAGCTATCATATGTTATATAATTATCCCCTAAAGTTAATAATCTTCGATTAGTATTATTCCACGATTCTTCAATTGGATTTTTTGCAACTTCTGATTCCTTAATCATAATATCATTTTTAGCATTTACCACACTCATAATAAACATCAATAAAAATATCATTAATATTTTTTTCATCTTTATCACCTCTATTAATTCAGTTTAGATAATAATCTATAATAAATATTATTTAATTTACATTATCATTAAATACACAAATAGCAGTGATTGGCAAACATTTCCTATAATTATCCATAGATAGTATTTAATGAATTTACAAAAAAACTTCATAAAGAAGTTTTTTTAAATATTTCTATAATTGTTACGTTTTACTAAATTTGAACCTATCAATATAATTAAAGCTATAAAACCAATAACTATCATATCATTAACACTAGGTAATGTATTAGGATTTTTTATAGAAGTATCATTATCAGAATTACTACCAACCTTTGTCATACTCAAATATTTTTCAAGCATTCCATATACTTCATTTGTTAATGTAGCTTTACAAGTACCATTATAAGTATAGTACCCTTCCCTATTAACATCACAAACACCATCAACATACAAGTTAGTCAAGACTAAATTATCTTCAGCTAATATAATATCATAATCATAATAATTATGTTCATAAACACCTATAAGATCACCATTTAAATCATAAAATAAAATATCACTATAATTTAAACCATATTTATCAGTATCTACTTCTTCAGCACCATAAACTTCTGAAGTATAATTTATATACCCAATTACTATAATTAAATTATGGTATACTTTAGCACTACCAAATCTCTCATAATCATCATTAGTGATTTCAAATTTTTTTTCTCCATTTTCATAATATCTTAAAGTATCACCACTAATTAATACCTTATCGTCTACTATATAATAATTATTATTCCCTTTTGTTTCATCCACAATATATTGATAATAATATTTAGGAAACATTTCTTTTATTTCTTGTTCGTCCACTTCTAAAAATTCATAATCTACATAATTACTACTTATTTTTAAAACTTTTCTATTATTATAATCACCAAAATAAGATTCTCCACGATACGTTTCGTGAACAAGATAATAAATGCCTTCTTCATTTTGATAAACATCTTTAAAAGTTAAATCGCAAAAAGGATAATTACTAGTTTCATCGCAAACTTTATTGTAACTTAGATTAAATATAGTACTATTAAAATCTTCATCATAAGTTACTAATTCATAATCATAACCAACATCAGTTTGTTTTGTACTATACACAAAAAAATTATTATCAGCAATAAAAACTCCTTCTCCATAACCAATAGAAAATTCTTTTGTATCTACTTTTTCCCATTCTTTATTATAACTAGTTAATATAATATGTTCTTCTCCAGTCCATTTATTTACTTCATTTGTAGGAGTAGTTATATATCTATCATAAGTCATATATTTGCTTCCTAATGTAAATACTTTACGATGCGGAGATTGCCATCCATTTTCAATAAGATGTTTAGAAACCTCAGATTTTTTAATTAAAATATCTTCTTCTGCACTAACCATTCCAATACAAATAAACATAAATAAAAAAACTAAAATAAATTTCTTCATAATACTACCTCTTAATTCTACTATCTTATACTATAAATAGTATACCAAATTAATCTAAAAAAAGAAAATAAAAACTTTGATGAAAATTTTATATTTTCTTAAATTTAGGCCTAATTAATCTGACCATAACTAATATTATCAAAGATATAAAAACTAACATTATAAAATCGTTTACATCAGGTAACGTCTCTGGATTCTTTATTTCACCTTTATTAGTATTACTTGCACTAAGAGCCATACCTAAGTATTCTTCATCCATAGCATAAACATCATTAACAAAAACAGCTTTACAATCAACATTCCACTTATGATATAAATCCTCACCAATACCACAAATACCATCTACATATAAATTAGAAACAATTAATCTCTCATCATCAAATATAACATCATAATTATAAGCATTAGACTCATAATTACCTATAAAATTACCATCTAAATCATAAAATAAAATATCTGTATTAATCATCCCAATTGGCTCACCATTAACAGGAGCTGTATCTTTATTATTTAAGTATCCAATCGCAATAATTAAATTATTATATATTTTTGCTTTTCCAAATCCACTATAATTTTCGTTAGTAACTTCAAACTTCTTTTGTCCATCTTTATAATAAGCTAATATATCTCCACCACTAACTATTACATTATCTCCATTAATATAATAATTATAATTATCATTATCATAAACTACTTTTTTGTAATAATATGAAGGAAACATCTCTTCAAAACAATTCTCATCAACATCTTCAAAAACATAATCACTATATTCTTTATTAAACCTAAGTGTCTTATAAGATTTTGGTACTCTAATACTATTATTAGATTCTATATAAATATTATAATATTCTAAAACTAAAAGTACATCTTCACCATTTTTTTCAACTATATCTACAACTTGCAAACTGCAATAAGTATCATCGCCACTTTCATTCTTACAATGATAATCATATTCTACAACTAATTCTTTCTCTACTAAATTTTTATCATATCTTGAAATAAATAAGTAGAAATATCATCTCGTCCTAACTCTGCATTAAAATAAGAATAAAAATAATTTTTCCCAATATAAATATATGGACTGATTAAATCATCATCCATAGCTATTAAATTCCAATCCATATCATATGTCGCCCAAATAGTTCCAGAATTAACACCATAATAACTATCTTCAATAAAATAATAACCATTCATTAAAGAAATACTTCTAACAGGGTTAATCCACCCCTCATCTATTACAACCTTTGCTATCTCAGTCTTCTTTATTAAAATATCCTCTTGGGCATTTACAATTACGGCATTCACAAAAAGCAATATCAACAAAAATAATACTTTTTTCATATTTATCCTCCTCTCATTTATAAATAAAAATAACCGTCTTCTATATTCTTTTAAATTTATCCTTCTTTAATCTAAAAATTATTACAAATAGAAAAGAAATAAAACATAACAAAATGCCATTCTTAATGCTTAATGAAGTATCTGGATTTTCTATTTCTACATCTTTAGTAATAGACTTTGCTAGTACTATCTCATCAACTTTATAGATTTCATTTAACAAAGTTGCATCGCAATTAGAATTATAAGTATAATAAACCCCTTGCTTTATTGTACAAATACCGTCTACATAAACATTAGACAAAATAAGTTTATAATCTTCCAATATAAAATCGTAAGAATATAAATTATTTTCATATGTTCCAATTAGATTACCTTCTAAATCAAAAAATAAGACATCAGTTTCATAAATTGAATATGGATTCTCACTGTTATCATAGTTTTTCTTATAAGCCAGAGCAATAATCAACTCATTATAAATTTTCGCTTTTAAAAAACCACTATAATCATTATCGATTATTTCAACCATTCTTTCACCTTTACTATAAAGCGTCAAATTATTAGAACTCACTAAAATATTTTCACCACTAATATAAACATCTCTTATTATTTCACCTTCAGAAGCATTGTTTCTATAGTAGTAATTAGGAAACTTTTCTTTAAACGTATCTTCTTTTATTTCCATAATGCTATAATCATTAAAAGAATTATTTATTATTATCTCTCTATACTTATGAAAATAATCTGGTTCTTTCCAACCCTCGAAAACCTCACGACATCCTTCTGATTCGTCCTCTACTGTTCCTAAAACATCATACACATCACACACTTCATATACATTCCACCAATCACAATCTTCTTCACTGAAACATTCTTTATTATTATAATAATTTTCATAAATAAGAAAATGTATTTCATCACTAGAAGTTACATAATAATCAAGAAGAGTTCCTCTACAATAATCGTATTCACTACAACCTAATATATTTTGAATATTTAAAGAAGAAAATTCAAAATTTTTATTATATTTTTTCACTTCCATAGTTCCATATTGAGTTAAATCTTCAGAATGAGCTGTAAAAACATATAAACCATTCTTAGTAGTTAACATATCATAATAATAATGTTCATAAAGATCTTCTACATATGCAATTTGGTTCCACTCTTTATCATATGTAGTATAATACCAAGAATTATTTTCCTCATCAACAATTAAAAAATAGTCATCAAAAGTATATATTTGACGATTAAGATGAGTCCACATATTTTTGAATTTTATTGGAGCAACTTCCTTTTCCATTTGTAATATATCATCTTCTGCATTAACAAAACCAACACACATGAAAATAAAAATTAAAAATATTATTTTTTTCATATAAGCACCTTATTTCTAATACTAAAAAAATAAATAAGTTACATAAAAAATGTATTAATAAAATGCCTAGCGTTTAAATATAACAAATCGATTTTTCTTATTATAAATAAAGTGTATCAAAATACTTTTCTAAAGAAAAGATATATATGTTATATTTACACATCCTTGTTTACATAAAATAAGTGCATTTCAATGAAATGCACTTTATTATTAGCTTTCTTCTAACTTGCTTTTAAAATCAATCCAGTTCTTTTCGCTTCCACTATCTTCATTCCATCCAATTACACCTGGACATAATTTACCATTAACGTCATAATGACGAATAACATTATCACTAGATATATCATACTTTTCCATTAAATTTTTAACTAAAAGAACTGCTGATTCTATAGTATTTTTAGAAAATTGCCATCCACTTTGATTAGCAACTCTTGCACCATTACTTTTTACACATAATTCAATACTTACACTATTTTCATTGGTAACTGTTTTATACAAACTTCCTCCTTGATTATCAACTTTATCTCCTGCAACAGCCCATGAAAACCTATTATCTACATCTATATTATATTGATAAACATCACCATTAAAATCAACAAAGTAATCAGCACTAGCATCTTTAGACGTTTGAGAATTATAAAAATTAACAAAACTTTTAGCACTCATTTCTGTTCCTGTATAATGAATAACTATATATTCTATTTTCTTGTTTCTTTCACTAGTATTATGTGCCATAAAATTATCATTTTCATAAAAATCATATTTTTCTCTTAGTTCATTATTATTTATAAAATCATCTTCTAATTTCTTATTAAAGTAATTATCTACTCCTTTGTATAGTATTAAAATAACCATTCCAACAATTAAACACATTATAAAAAAATCAATTTTTTTCATCCAATCACTTCTATCCAATTTCAACTCTAAATCTCATAGATAAAAAGAGCTTTAGCTCTTCTTAATTATAGACTTCATTTTTCTTAAAAAATTATAAAGATTATCTGATATACTTATAGGAATTTCAAAAGACCCAAGTAGTTCTTCTACATATCCCCCAAAACCTTTTTTAAATTCATAAACTCCTCTATCTTTTCCTTGAGGATTAAATACATCTTGTATTCCATAAAAATTATATCTTTTATACCCATTGTCCGCAGCATACTTAATAATTTCCCATTGTAATCTATATTGACCACAGAAATTCATTAATTCAGCATATGAGCCACTAAATAGATAAACAATCTCATCTTCATACATTATAAACATAGCAGCTGAAAGTGGAATAATATTCCCTTTATCCTTCTTTAACTTTTTCGCTTCGTCTATTTTCTTTTTATTATTTTCTATATCTTTCTTCATTTGCTCTTTTTTCTTTTTATTAGAAGCAGAATCTGATAATTCATTTATCTTTCTCTCATACTCTTTTGTTTCTTCTTCTAAATGATTAATATAAGTATCGCAATTTAGCTGACATATTTTAAATGTAACATCATCACCAAAACAATCATACATCTCTTCATAATATTTTAAAGACTTATCACTAAAACTTCTTCTATCACAAGTATCACTAGTAACTTTTTTAAATTCAGACAATTCACTCTTATTCAATGTCTTTATTTCTAGTTTGAATTTAGAAATAGTTTTATTTATATTATTTCTTGTACTACTTCTAAAGTCATTAAATAAATCTTCACTAGTTTTACCATTAATATCCAAACAATAGCACCATTTAACTTGTGCTCCTTCATGTTCTTTATACCCTAGTTCACTAAGATAATCTTTCACTTCTCTATTATCTATACCTTCTACAATATTAGCATCCATATCTCTTGATACATTAGGTATATATGGGTCTATTATTAATCTTAATCCATTCTTGTTTTTTAAAAACTTTTTAACTTCTAAAGTCATAAAATTCAATAATTCCTTATCATGATAATCCATAATAAAACCTTTATAAGCTTCAAAAGTCTTCTTTCCCATAAAAGAATGTCCAGTTTCTGCAATTAAACTAGCAGCTACTAATTTACCTTTATTTTTAACTCCAACTAAATAAACTTCAAAACCATCAAGTTCTATTCTTTTTTTCATCATAACAGTTTGAAAAAAATTCTTTTCTGGTCTAGAATTTACAAATTTCATAAATTCTTGTTCTTTAAGTTCAGTAAATTCCATTTTTATCACCTATATTTAGTATACAATAATCTACTAATTTTTTACAGAAAAAAAGACTTAATTTATTTTAAGTCTTATTCTATAACTATATTTTCACTTTCATTATCTTCATTTTCTATATTGTCATTTAGATTTTCATTTTCGTTATTATTAATATTGTCTTCTTTATTACTATTTAAAACTTTATCTGTATATTCTGATACTTTACTAGTATAAATACTTAACATCTTTTGATAATTTTCATTATCACTTAATTTAACAATTGAATATACATTATTATATTCAAAAATAATACTTTCAATTTGACTATATTTCTGCAACTTTTCTTTATCTTCTAAATTATCCATACCATTTTCTATTTTATTTATATCTTTTTGCATTATATCTAAAATATTATTAATAATTTTATTTTTATAAGAAATTGCTTTTTCGTAGTATTTATTTTCTTTTTCTATTCTATCAAAATTATAATAAGCTTTATTATAATCTTTACTATCAAATAAAGCTAAAGCATCAAAAAACATTGTACTATCACTATATATATCATTTACTTGTTTTAATAACTCATCATAATCTGTATCTGTTAAGGCTTTAATACGTCGATCATCATTTTTTATCAATGCATAGTTATGAAGACCATTTAATAATTCTTTATATTTTTCACTTACCTCATCAAATTCTTGCCTTGTATTTACTTTCTCGTCAAAATACAATAATAACCAACTATCACATGTAGTTCTTGTCTTAGCCTGAACTTTCTTTATCTTCTCTGGATCCTTCTTAACATCCTCTAATATATATATTACATCATCTATATCTTTTGTATCGTAATATTTTTGTAAAGCCTCAGTTAACTTTTCTATATAATTGTCACCAATAATTTTTTTGTCTATTCTACTACCAAAATACAAACCAATTCCAATAATAATAACTAGCATTAATGAAACTATTCCAGTTATAACAAATATTCTTTTTCTCTTTTTTAAACTATCATCTGAAGCTAAAATATCTATTTCTTCCAAAGAATCATTCTTTTCTTCTCTTTCGTTTTTCAAACTGGAAATTTCTTCTATATTAACATTTTCATCTATTGAATTTTTATCTTCATTAGCTTCCTCATTAATGGCATCAATTTGTTTGCTAATATCATCCATAAAAGAAATATTATTTAATTCCTCATTATCATCTATTGGTGATATACTCCTTGTTTTTTCTAGAGAAATCTCTAATTCCTTGTTATCTATAATCTCGTCAAATTTATCAAAATTTTCATCTTCTTCTGTTTCTTTTAATTCGACTTCAAAATCATTATCACTCAAATTACTATCTGTATCATCCAATTCAATAATTTCCTCGCCATTTTTTAAAACAGGTAATTCAAACTCTTCAATTTCAGAATTAGTTTCTTTTACTTTTTTTCTCTCAATTTCAAATTTATAACCACAATTAGGACAATTTTCCATTCCCTCTTCTAACATTTCACCACAATTATGACATCTCATCTAACCACGCCCTTATTATCAATATAATATCATAAATTCATATTAAAGTTTAGTCACTATTTTACATTTTATTATATTTTTTAAAAATTATACCTATTTTAGTGATATAATTTAAGAGAGCCTATAGTCGTTCTCGCTATTAGCTTTTTTTATTTGGTAAGGAGGTATGAAAAATGGCTAAATATGTATTCGTAACTGGTGGAGTGGTTTCTGGTCTTGGCAAAGGAATTACTGCATCATCAATTGCACTTTTATTAAAATCAAGAGGATATAAAGTATTCATGCAAAAGTTTGACCCTTATATTAATGTTGACCCTGGAACAATGTCACCATATCAACACGGAGAGGTTTTTGTAACTTCTGATGGATCTGAAACAGATTTAGATTTAGGTCACTATGAAAGATATATTGACGAAGAATTAAATTACACATCTAATATGACAATGGGTAAAGTTTTTGCATCAGTTATCGAAAAAGAACGTCGTGGTGACTTTTTAGGTGGAACAGTTCAAATTGTTCCTCATGTAACAAATGAGATTAAAGCTCGTATTTATGAAGCAGCTCATACATCAAAAGCAGATATTATTATTACAGAAATCGGTGGAACAATTGGTGATATTGAATCTGAAGCATTCTTAGAAACTTTAAGACAAATGCGTTTAGAAGAAGGATATGAAAACACTTTATATGTTCACACTACTCTAGTACCAGAAATTTATGGTAGTGGTGAACTAAAAACCAAACCAACTCAACATTCTGTAATCGAATTACGAGGAATCGGTATTCAACCAGACATCATCGTCTGTCGTACTCCAGTTATGTTAGACGAAGATTTAAAAAGAAAAATATCAATGTTCTGTAGTATCCCATCTAATCATGTAATTTCATCTCCTGATGTAAAAAATATATATAGTATTCCTCTTGTATATCATGAACAAGGAATTGATAAAATAGTATTAAAACATTTCGGATTAGAAGCTAAAAAAATAAATATTAAAGAATGGGAACGTTTAGTAAAAACTACCGATAATTTAAAAGATGAAATAGAAATATCACTTGTTGGTAAATATGTTGAATTACATGATGCTTATATTTCAGTAGTCGAATCTTTAAAACATGCAGGATATCCAATTGGAGTTAAAGTAAATGTTAATTGGGTAGATTCAGAAAAACTAGAAAATCCAGATACTAATTTAAAAGATATATTTAAAAATTCACAAGGAATTATAGTTCCAGGAGGATTTGGTTCACGTGGTATCGAAGGAATGATAAAAGCTGCTAAATATGCACGTGAAAATAATATTCCTTATCTTGGCATATGCTTAGGAATGCAAATAGCAACAATCGAATTCGCACGTAATGTTTGTAATCTAGATGATGCAAACTCTACAGAATTCGATCCAATGTGTAAGAATCCTATCATCGATTTAATGGCTGATCAAAAACAAATCATTAATATGGGAGGAACTCTTCGTCTAGGTAACTATGAATGTTCAATTTCTAAAGATACTTTAGCGTATGCTGATTATAAAGAGACAACCATTTTAGAAAGACATCGTCATAGATATGAATTTAATAATAAATATAGAGATATGTTAAATAATAAAGGTTTAATCTTCTCAGGTATTAACCCTCAAGCTAACTTAGTAGAAATAATTGAACTACCTACTCATCCACATTATATAGCTTGCCAATTCCATCCAGAATTTAAGTCTCGCCCAAACAGACCTCACCCATTGTTTAAATCATTCATTGAAGTATCATCTAAACAAAAGAAGAAATAATTATTTCTTCTTTTTCAATCAAAAAAGATATCAACTGATATCTTTTTTTCAACTACTAGTATCTATAATATAAGGACTATCTGCACTACCATCACCTTCTGTATATTCTATAGTAGCACGAAGTGAAACTGACGGGCGTACTCTATAACTGTATTCGACACGAGAAGTACTAGAAGGTGGACTGCTACCAACATGAGCAGGATTGAAGTTTCCAATACCAGATACAAAATATTCATTCGCATAATAATCGAAAGAATTAGGTGAAAGCGACCAGTATGTGTTTCCTGAAGCTAATGGCGACTTTCCACTAACTAAAGCCAAGCTTTGTTCTTGTCTTGTTATAAGTCCTACTGGATATTTGAGTGCACCATTTCCATTCGTACTACCAACTGTAAAACGATCATTTTTATTACTACAAGTTAGATTACTTGAATTACCATTAGATTTGAAATATATATAAATATTTAAACTTCCACCATTTGGATTCCATCCATTTGTACTTTGATTATTCATACTTCGATCGTTACACCAATATGTATCTTCTAAATATTCCGTATAATCCATCATATTATGTTCATACCAATAATCAATAGCTGTTTTTATTTTAGAATCTTTAGTATTGACATCTTCATTATATAACATTTCATTTAAGGCATCTTCAACTGACTTTCCATCTGTTATATTTATATAGTAAAATCTTTCACCATAAGCGTAGTAATAATATATATATGATATAGTTGCACACGTTCCAGAAGTATTCCAACAAGTGTAATGATTATTTGTAAATGTGTTTACAACACTAGAATAATTCCACGTTTCTTTAATTGGTGATACTTCCGTATCAACTAAGGTATATTGTTTTGTATTTTGATCATATGTAAACGAATTAGCATATTTATAATTTTTTGATATGTCTAGGTATGTTATAGATGTATTATTTGAACTGCTTACATATCTCATTTCACTACAAGTAAGACCATTACTTCCACATATATAGTAACCTTTATAGTTTGAGTAATTTTTATCCCAATCAAATTTATTTACTTCAACTGGTGTTGCTAATGTATAAGTACCATCATCATTTTTCGTCACATCTTTACTTAGTGTAATCTTACTGGATGCTTCCAAATCATTACCATTTGATAAAACTATATAATACATACGATTTGCTTCTGCTTTTACTACGTAGTAAAGCGTTGTGCAATATTTATTTGTTGATGCACTTCGACATGTATACTTACCAACTAAATCTTCATAATTATTTTTGGTTATAGTATTTCCTTCCTCATCAGTAGTTTTTTCAATCCATGGAATTTGTTTTGCTACATCTGGATTATCTGTTGGATATAAATAATATCTACCACTTCGATAATCATAAGTGTCTGAATAATAATAATTATAAGATGTGCTAGATGACATTGTAGAACTATTTAATATTGCCATTGATGACGTTGGGGATGGATTCTTCATGTTATATGTATATCTAGTATTATACATGTAGCCAACATCTGCCGGAGAAGAATAATTAGAATTAAATGCACTTGTTACACTTGTTTTTCCCATCATTTCTTTAGTAAGGGCTGAATTATCCCCACCATTATTACATATTCCATCTTTACTCGGAACTCCATTATAAATTAACTTAACTCCACCTGTATCAGTAGTTCTCACTATCTTCCAACAATAATTGCCAAAGATTACATTATTATTGGCAGCATCTCCATAGTAATAATAAATGTCTTGTTCGCCTAAGAATGTATCTGTTGCTCCTGTATATTTTCTGACATATTTAGTACTATCATTAAAATCTTCTTTTACTTTTTTATACAATGTCAACCTTTCTCTTACTTCACCATCCATAGATTTGGCAATGACAGGCTTCGTCCATATTCCTCTTATAATAACATCTTCTGTTGGCATTATAAAGACATCATCATTAATTTTCTTAACTCCTTGGGTAACTATCTCCCAACCTTTAAATATATATCCATCACAAGTTAATTGTTCCTTTTGTTTTAATACAGATTCAAACATAAAATGTGTTTCTGATGAAGGGGTTGGAGTTTTACAACTAGTAGGTGTATTGGCATCGTATATTACTTCATACCATGATTTTAAAACTGGTGTTTTATTTGATGTGTCTTTTTCGGCTTCTTCTTGTAATTTATATTCAATGGTTTCTTTTTCATTGGTTGGATAGAAACCTTTAGTTCCTACATACTGTTCTTTTAAGCTAACATCAATAGTCATATTAGCTGATTCGCCAGTTCGAAATTCACCTGATTCAAATGACCATATTACTTTTTGAACACCGTTTTCTTCTTCTAATTTTATGTGACCTTTATCAACTTTAATATCTTTTACATCCTCAATATACCAATGCTCTTTATCAATATAATCAACAATTTCAAAGGATTCATAAAACTCAGGGTTAATACTCGCCTCAAATAAAACATTACTTAAATTACTAATATTAGCGATAAATTGATTATCTGAAATATCTATAATATCTTGAATTATACCTGTACCCATTTCATATTGGACACCATTTATTGTCATATAAGAATATTTATCTTTAAGAACTTTATATGTAGCAATTTGATTTGGAGTATCTTCACAGGGATAACCATCAGTTAAAAACAAAACAACTAAATCTCTATCTATTTTCTGCTCATATTCATTCAACATTTCATCAACGTTTAATAAAGCGTCATTATAATTAGTCATACCATTTGTAGATAAACCATCAACTAATTCAATTAACTTATCTTCATCATTTGAAAATCCAGAAAGAATTGTTGAAGTAGTATCAAATGTTATTAATGAAACTTTATTATTTTTATTAGATAATAAATAACTAATTAATTCTTTTGTATCTTCTTTTACTCTTTGTAGCTTATCACCAGACATACTCCCAGAAATATCCAATACAAATATTACATCTTTTAAATTACCTCCAGTTTTTACAACAGTATTTAGCTCAAATTTAATCTGTGCTTTATTTAAATCTGTCCAATCAGCTGACTTATCAATGTGCCAACTTCCACCTTCCTGTTTATCATAACCTTCTGATTTAATTTCAACACTCTTTATCTCTTCAGTATAAACACCCACACTAGCAAGAACTTTTCTAGCTCCACTAATAAAAGCATTTTCACTACTCGAAGTAAACAAAGAATGCAAAGTACAAACAAATAATATAGAAATTAACACAAAAACAAGTCGTTTAAAAACAACTTTAGTATTTTTATTCTTTTTATTTTTTTCTTTAAGTCTTGGTAATTCTAAATCTAAAATTTTTTTATTTCTTTTCAACATATTTTCACCAACTTCATAAAAATTTGCATCAAAAAACAAATGACTATTTTTCCTACTATACTATATAAATAATATCATCAAAATTTAAGATTTTCAATCAAGAAAAAAGTATTAGAATAATCTAATACTTTATTTAATATAATCTTTATAATATTCTAAATCATATTCTAAAGATGGAGTAAATGATATTGGATTTCCTGAATTACTATAATATTCATTAGCTACTGTTACACATTTTCCTCTTTTACATTCTAAATCAACATATCTTTTTTCTCCAGGATAATTATTATCATAAACACCTATGTAATAATAATTAGGATTTTCTATATCTTGTGCTAAACTAATTGCATTAATGGCATGATACCCACCACCAAAAACAGAACCAATGACAAGAGGATCTCCATTTTTTAAACGCATAGTCATAATGTTTATAAATGCATTATCATCTAATTTAATATTTTCTGGATACTCTAAATACCCAATAGAATCAAATAAGTTTTGAAAAAAGTATGTTGCATTCATTGATGATACATAATTATCCTCATTCATTTGTTTTATAAAAGCAGCATATATAGCATTAAATAACTGCTTATCTTCATTATCAATTACATTACTTTTTTGCATTTTATCTTCATTAAACATTAAATGCTCTACAGTCTCGTAATTAACTCCCCATTTTTCAAGTTGTTCCTTTTTACTTATAGTAGTTTTATCTTCATTAATATCATAAAGATTAGAATCTTTTATTTCTTTTACATATTCTTGATTATAACCATACTTTGTTCCAAAAATCGTTCTAATATCTACTGGAACTTCTTCATTAAACAAATCAAACCCAAGCCCATATTTAAGAGCATTTGTCTTTAAATTATAAGAATACAAATTGTCATAGTTTTTAAAATATGTATTTCTCAAATCATAAGCATAAGATGATGGACGATCTTTGTTATTATTCTTAATAATACTAACATTTAAAGGTAATTTTTTTAAATAATAAAGTTCTGCAAATGTTGCCATACCATAACAATGCCCACCTGTATCAAAGTTTGAAACGTAATTCGGAAAAGAAAATCCATCTCTACTTGCTATAAATCCACTATCAGCAAGTAATATTCCATCACTTTCCCCATCGTTATCAACATCTATCAAATCATCTGATAACTCTGTCTCCACATTATTAAATAACTCTTCTAAACCACTAGAATCACTTGAAGAGAAAAATTTACATCCTGTTGCATTAGATATATTAGAAAGTTCAACATTAAGTGAACCTCCACCAAATCCTATAGAACAAATCTTAACATTTTTATCATTTGCTTTATCAATTATCTTCGAAGCTGAAGATTTTAAACCAGTATCTTGTCCATCAGTTAAAATAATAATATATTTACCATCACTATCTTTATCAAACTCATTCATTCCATTTTCTAAAGCGGCTCTTATATTTGTTCCAGCAAACATTGATGCAAAATTACCATACATATTTTCAAGATTTTTCTTTAAAGTCGCTTTAGAAGTTCCAATTTTTGAAATATTAGCATAGTCATCTCTAAATTCAGAAAGACCAATACTATGTCCCTTGCTTGATAACTTATTAATTAAATCTCCAGTCAAAGTAAATCTTAATCCAGCTGCATCAAATCCATCTAAATTACCAGTATATGCTCCACCAGTTATTTCTTCATATTGCTCATTACTATACATACTCCAAGAATTATCTAAAATAAACAATATTTGACTAGTACTTTTAGGTACGATTTTACTTCCATCTCCAACAACATAGTTTCCACCTTTTTTCAAAGAACCAAATACTACTTTGTTATTTTTATCAAGTTTCGTATTTACTCTTTCGTATTCCTCTTTACCTGCGTTGTATGCATAAATAGTAAGATTATCTTCGACAATTTCATGTTCTACTAACTCTTCATTTGTATAAGATATACTAATATCTAAATCATTTACTTCTCCTGCACTATATACAGAATATAGTTTATCAATCATTCCAGTTTTAGAACTAATTTTAGTGCTTTCATTTACATTAACAATTGAACTTGCAATATTCCCTTTTCCATTAACTGTTAATTTTACGTTTTCATTAGAATATTCATATTCAAGAGTTCTATCACCATCTTTAACTCCATCACTTTTAGAATCGCCCTTTAATGGATCTAATCCTAATTCTATTTCATCATAATCATCTAATCCATCTTCATCAGTATCAGCTTTTAAAGGATCAGTCTTGCTAGTTAATATTTCATAGCCATCTTCTAAACCATCCATATCAGTATCAGCAAGTAATGGATTAGTTCCATATTCTTTTTCTTGTTTATTTGTTAACCCATCGAAATCTAAATCTTCATCAGATTCTAAGTCAATATTATAAATTAAAGCTAAATCCTTTTTTTCAATATCTAAAGGAATAATAGTAAATTCCTTTTTTATTTTTTTCATTTTATATGAAAGTTCAATTTCACAGTTTCCTGTTGCTTCTTTTAAATTCCAAGTAATTTCCCTTTTATTAATCTCATAGTTACCACAAGTTACTTTTATCTTTACATCTTCAACCTTATCTCTATCTGAAATGTCAAATCCAATTTTTAAATTAGATTGGGTGACATAATCCAAAGATACACTCTTGTATTTATCATCCCACTCTAATTTTTCAAAACCAAAGAATATTGCATATAATACAAAGAAAATAGCTAAAATTATAATACCTATTCCACTTCCTATAATAATCTTTTTATTTCTACCAAAAAAATTACCTTCTTTAGAACTATTAGAAATACTATTTGAATCCATATTATTATCTATATTACTTTGCACATTTATTTCTTTTTTTCTCCCACAATTTAAACAAATTAAGTTAGAATCTAATTCCCCTCCACAATTATCACACTTCATATATAATACCTCTCTCTACTATAACGATTATATCATAGAAATGTGAAATAAAAGTAAATATTTGAATCAAAATTATATGAAATAAAAAACCATAAAGAGATTTATTTTTTATCTTCTTTATGGAATTATATTTATTTATTAATTAACTAATACTTTATTGATTCGTTTGATTTTTGTAAATACGTGTTTCACTTATTATAATAACTAGAATCATTAATATTATAATTAAAATAATTTTTATTGTATTATTTTCTTTACTTTCATTCTCATAACTGGCACTCACTTCTTCATTATTAACACTAGAATCATTATAGTTATTATTTCCAATTTCTGATTCTTGTTTATTAGCTGAATCTTCTGGCTTTTTATCTACCTTATTAGATTCATTCATATCATCACTTGAATCTTGAGTACTATTAGAAGGTTTATTATTTATCTCTGTATTATTTTGCTCATTGCTTGCTGGCTTATTAGAATTTAAATTGTTATCTTTATTACCTTCTTGATTTTTATTGTCTTCTTTTGTTATCCAATCAACTTTAGCGATTGCTGTTCCCTTATTTCCAACTTTATCAATAAACTCAAATGTAAATTCTCCATTTTCTGTAAATGTATATGTATCTTTTCCACTATTATTTGTAATTATTATTTCTTCGCTAACATTTACAAGTGAAGCTATAACTTTATTTATTGTCGGATTATTTTCATATTTTATTTCTGCAGTTGGTTTTTCTTTATCTATCCAATCAACATTCGCTGTAACTGTTCCTTTATTTCCAACTTCATCTACAAATTCAAATGTAAATTTTCCATTTTTCGTAAATATATACGTATCTTTTCCATCATTATTTGTAATTGTTATTTTTTTACTAGGATTTACTAAAGTTACAATAATGTCATTATTAGTCGGATTCTTTTCACTATATTTTATCTCTGCTGTTGGAATTTCTTTATTTATCCAATCAACTTTAGCAATTGTACTACCTATATTTCCAGCTTCATCTACAAATTCAAATGTAAATTCTCCATTTTCTGTAAATGTATATGTATCTTTTCCATCATTATTTGTTATAGTTATTTTCTCACTATAATCAGTCAAAAATACTGTAACAGGATCTTTTGTCTTATCAAGAGTACTATATTTTACATTAGCTGTAGGAACTACTCTATCTATCCATATTACTTTTGCAGTAACTGTACCAATGTTTCCAGCTTTATCTTTAAATTCAAAAGTATACTCACCATTTTCACTAAATATAACAACATATGGATCAGCATTAGGAGCAGTAGTATCTTCATCACTACTTTGATTGCCACTTATTATTGTAACATCTTCACTTGTAACTAATTTTGCTACTACTTCTTTGTTAGTTGGAGTAGATGGACTATAAATAATTTTTCCTGTAGGAGCTTCTTTATCTATCCAATCAACTTTTGCTGTAGCCGAACCAGTTAATCCTGTTTCTTCATCTATAAACTCAAATGTAAATTCTCCATTTTCTGTAAATGTATATGTGTCCTTACCATCATTATTAGTAATTTTTATTGTTGTACTAGGATTAACTAATCTAGCAACTACATCTTGATTTGTTGCTTCTGTAGCGCTATATCCTATTCCAGCTGTTGGATGTGGATTTTGAGTTATATCTTGATAAAAATTAAAGTTTCTTGCTGTAAACCAATTTCCATTAGTTCTATCCGCAACAATCTTTACATATTGAACTTGTTTATGTTCTTCAATTTCAAATGCCTTAGTATTTGCTATAGCTTGAAGAATAGTATTTGCTTGATTTGAATAAGTTAAGCCTTTCTTTTGTGAAATTATCTCCCAATTTTCGCCATCCATACTACCATAAATTGTTCCATCATAAATTTTACCATTTCCACCACCAGCAGGAACAAATTCAACTGCTGATAAATAAACTGGCTTATCTAATTTAACTGTAATGAAACGTTTAGTATCTGAACCATTCCAAGCTGAATGCCATCTAGTATTGTAATTACCATCTATTGCATAAGTAGCAGCACCTAAATTAGAAGTAGCTTCACTTGAAACAGATTCTATAGTTAAATGTGATACAGGAATATATTTTCTATTCTCTGGTTGATTGTCTTCTGTAAATGTAAAAGTTGCATAAGAACTTGGTAACTTCGTACCTGTTGCTCCTACTCTTACTTGAACAGATTTGTTTCCTGTTAAATCTGGCGATTTATCTTTATATGATTTCCATTCATCATCTTCGTTCATTCGCCATTCCATAGTAAGATCTACACCTACAACACGATTTTCCAAATCATTACCATATAAATAGTCTCCTCCATTATATTTAGGTAATGTCCCTTCAGTAATATCTATTTTATATAAATTTTCATCACTATAATTTGTTCCTACAATATGAACATAAATATCATTTTCTGCTGTTATACTACCAATTTCTTCTTTAGTTAAGGAAATAGTGTGCTTTTCATCTGCTGAGAATGGAACTTCGTTCCATGTTTTCTTTCCATCTAAACTATAATCAACACGAATTCCAGTATTATCAAATCTATTAGATAATACTATTTTTTCTCCATTATCCCCATCAAAGGAGAAAGTTGCTAAAGTAGTATCAGTTTGACCTAATAAGAACTTTCCAACAGTTCTTGTAATACTTGGTTGTACAACTCTATCAGTTTCAGTATAATTTTTTTCGTCATTTAAAACTTTACTTTGCAATAAAGTAAACTTAAAAGTATACTCTGTACTAGTAAATTTCCCTTTTAATTGTGCATATAAATTATATAAAGGTAAAGGAAATGGTAATAGTGCTTCTCCCATTTCTACAGCTAAATTATAATAATCTTCTTCTGTTTTTGTATTATCACTATTATATAATTTTATAAGTTCCCACCATGCATCAATATTAATTGATTGTTCTTTTAAAGCTTTTCTTAAGCATTCTTCTTTTTTATCTTTATCATCTTTGTATACATCAGCAAGCATTATTAATTTTTCTGATTCTTCGTAGCTTTCCCAATCATTCATTGCTTCTTGAGCTAAAATGATATATGTTGCAGCCCAACCACTTACATAAGAATCATTACCCCAACCTAGAGGCATTCTTATTCCTAATCTTTCTGTTTTACCAGATTGTGCCCAACCACTTACATCATTATCAATAGTCCAATATCCTCTACCATCTTCTAGCTTACGATAATAAATAATAGCAGCATGGCCTGGTTGACTTATTACAGAAGCAGGCGTTCCATGTGCAGCACGAATGTGTGTACCTAATTTTGATATACCACCACATACTGCTCCTGTTCCAAATTCATTTCTCATAGTCATCCAAGCTTTATATACCATATCATCTTCAGAACTATATGTTACACCATATTTTGAGAATATTCCTTCAAATTTTTCATCCCAATAATCTTTTCTTGCTGGATCATGAAAAATTGGATTTTGGAAATTTGGCCATACATAAGCTATATATGTATGTGGTTGTAAATATTTTTCTTCTTGATTTGGATGTGCATCTATTCTTTTTTGTGTATATTCATTCAACCATAAAAGTTCTTCATCATCAGTAATATTATTCATTACATAACGCATTTCTTCAATATTTAATGCTTCAAACCAAGGAGTATGATCTTGTCTAGAAGATACAACAAATTTACCTCTATCGTATAAATCCTTAAATATTACATAACGATTTAAAGCATCAGATCTATTACTAGGATGATTAATCTGTGCCCAATAACCAACAGCTGTTGAATGTGTTAAAGAAAGTGATATTGCCATTTTTTGATAAACTTCACCTTTAGTTAAATTAGGATACCATTTATTATTAGTTGGCGTTTTATCTTTAAAATCTTCTTTATAAGCTTTATATAATCTAGATAACTGAGTTAAAGAATTATAATAACTTCCACCATCAGGTTTACCACCTAAAATATAATATCTTAAAATATCTTGATTATTCATCAGCCAATCAATAGCTTCTTTATTTTCTTCACTTGCATTATAAAATGAATTAATTGTATATTGACCGACATTTTTCACAAGTTCTCTTTTTAACAAAGTAAATTCAAATTCGCCAGTTATATCATAATGATTTGCATACTTTGTCTTTATTATATCATCATATTCTTCTACAGAAGTAAATGCCGAAGATTCATCAACTTCATTTACTAATTTTGCATCTGCATAAACAGCATGGTCATTACCATTAGAACCATTATCACCTGCAATTAAACGCAAATATACAGCATCACTAATATCAACTTTAATAAAAGTTGCATTTTCTCCTGGTTTCTTTAATATATCATCTGTTTGTGGAATCCACTCTTTACCATCTTGTGATGTGTAAATTCTAAATTTAACACCATTACTAGATGAAGCAGCTGTAGTATTTAAACCAATAAAAGCTGTAAAATATTTATAATCTAATTCACTAACATCATAAGTAACTTGTGAAGTAGCATGTGCCCAAATTCCCTTATCAAAAGTAAAAGAATTATTTTCTATTTTTACTGTAATCTTACTTCCATTACTAACTTCATCATATCTTATTTTATCCCATCTTGTAAAAGACATATTAGCAATATAATCAATATCAGAAAGATATAAAGAATCTACTTTCTTATTATTATAATATTGATATACTTCTACTTCTTTAGTAACAAAAGCTACACTATTTTTATATTTTGTTACAGAAGAAAATGTAGAAATAACAGAAATAACACATAACATTATCATTAATAAAATTCTAAAATTACCTGTTTTTTTCATATTAAAATTTCACCTAACCCCTTACAAAAATATCTATTTGCACTGTATTATAGCAAATTTTTCAAAAACTTCAAATTTTAGTAAAAATAATAATAAAAATAACATTATTTACCCGAAAATCACCTATATTACTATCTATCATGTAAATAATTAAAAATCATAAATTAATTTAATTTTATACTATCTGTAACATACATTTACACTGAATTTTTGCGTATTATTCTAATTAAAAATTCCTTTATTTTGTACATTAAAATTATTTTGATTTCCACTAAATTTGATATTTATTTTTAATAACCTACTCTTATAAGAACATAAAATATAAATTAGAAATAAAATAACTTATAATTAAACTATTTAAAAAAACGACATAAGTCGTTTTTATTAAGCTTCAGGAATAATAATTCGATAATTAACATAATATAACTTATTATCTTCTTTAGAAAAATGAAGCTTTAAATCCATTGTTGTATCATCTTTTTCATATAGATAATTTAATGAAATCCCATCTACATGATCCCAGTCTTCATGGTTTATACAGATACCACCTGTATCATTGCAATCTATTCTACGATATGGTTCCCCATACGCCTTAATAACATCATCTACAGTTGATTCATATGTTATATTTTTAGGTAATTTAATTTTCTTGCTTATAGTATACATATGTAAACCGTTTTTTTCGAAAATATCAGTATAAGTTGTAAAAGTAATTTCATATTTGTCTGTACCACTCATTTCACTAAGATAAAATCCATCACCACTTTGTTTTACTTTATAAGTATCAAGACCAGTTAAAATTTTTTTAATATCTTCATTCTCTTTTAACGTATAATAATTACTTACCATGTCTATTTTAGTATTACCAAGTTCTATAGTTCCAAAATAAGGAGCATCTATTTTGTATCTATACTCTTTATCATGAGCTTTAAATGTTTTGTATTTTTCTTCTACCTTTTTATTATCATTTGTTTTTAAATCTTTTTCTTCATCTTTAATACCACATGCACTGATTAACAAAAGTAATAAAACAAATATTAAGATTCTTGTTTTCTTTTTCATATAATAACCTACTTTCATATATTAAACTTAACATATTAAATAAAAAACAACAATAAAAAACTCACTATAACTTAACACTATATTTATATACATGGATATGGACAATCACTACACTTTCTTATATCCTTCTTTATTAATTTTTTTATTCCATCATCACTATTTAAAAATACTGTTTTTCCTTCTCCTTTAACTAAATCAACTTCTTCTATATCTTGATTTATCATATATTCTAAATGATTACGAACTAAATCCCATCCTTTCTTAGTCATTATATGTACTGGAATTTTTATTCCTACCTGTGCAATAGCATTTGGTTCAATCAATTCTTTAACATACTTAGAAGCACATGACCATACTATATCTGCGTTTTCTAACATCATCTTTGCTGTATTTTCATTAATTCCTGTAGAACACAAACCAAATTTATAGATTGTAATATCTTCATTTTCTAACTCCTTGATCTGTTCTAATAATTCATTATCCTTAGCTGCAAAAGTAACAGCTATTTTCTTATATCCTCTTTTAATTGCCTCTTTTACTCCCTCCACTTGATCTATTGTTGCTGAATAAGGAAATACTGGTATTATCTTAGACTCACTAGCTTCATTTATTATATCTAAGGATGGGCTTGTATAAAATAAACCTGTCATTCTCTTAACAGCACCTTGTGTATTAGTTTCATTAGTTGTAATAATAGTACCCAAATTATTTGAAACAATTACTGCTGCGTCTAACATTTCACTTTTAAAAGCAGAAGATATTGTTTCACTAGCTCCAAATAACACATTAGCTTCACAAGAATTTAAAGGACGATTAGTATCAAAATATCCTCCCTTAATTACTACATTATCTATTAAATTGCACATCATCATTTTCTGTATCTCAATATTTTCTGTTTTAATTGCTTCTATAAATTTTCCACTCTCTTTACCTCCTACTTCATTTAATAATTTAACCATTAAAGGACAATATTTAATTGGAACTGGTGTTGCTTCAACTGCTCTTAATTCACCATCAATTTTTTGAAGTATTACATAACTTCCAAACATTCTTGTAATATGCATCTCTTTCGTAGAATAAAAATCTCTTATTACAGAATTCAACCCCTTAGCTACTTTATTTCCGTTAATATTTGTCCAATCATCTAAATACATTACTAATTCATCGTCGATAATTTTAATATCTAATAATTTCGTATCAAAGTTTAATCCCCAACTAAATTTTTCATCATTGAATCTCTTCGCAAAATAATCAATTAAGCCATCTTGTTGAAAATGATTATAATAATTCTGCAATTCTCTATCTATATCAAAGTATTTTTCTATATGAGGATTCTTTAAAGGAATAGAATATCTAAATACATTACCTAAACTTGAATAGTAACGTTTTAACATTCCACCTTCTACATCTATTTCTCCTCCCTTAATTTCATATAAATCAATATCACCTAATACTTCTACAACTGACTTATGACTTTGATAATATCTAAGTAAAATCTCTTTTAAATATTCTTCATATTTCAAACATTTATCATCATCTATTAAATTATATTGATAATAATCACTCCTAGATTTATCTACAGCCTCCCTAAAATCATATTCCATCAATTCATAAGTATTAATTCCCAGCATATCTCTACCTTCGTAAGAAGGAATCATTGTACAAAATGATACTCCATTATCTAAAACTTCCTGATCACTATATCCTAACCTTTTATAAACATCTTCAGCACTTGGTCCAAAACCAAACTGCCAAAAATCAATAAGCATAGCGTCACTTTTACTATTAGTAAAACTCCCATCCTCTTTTACATATCCCTTTTTAGTCTCTAAAATATATTTAAGTCCACTATGACTTGCCATAATAATCCTTCTTTCTAATTAAAGAAGTGCGCATTTCTTTCTAATTGCATTATATTAAATTTCGTGATATAAGAATAATATATATTTTTTATATTAAATATAAGGGGAGTTTATTTATGAATATTAATTATGAATGCTATCGTATATTCTACTATGTCGCTATAAATGGAAGTATTTCCAAGGCCGCTGAAGAACTACTCATTTCACAACCCGCTGTTACTTGGCAAATAAAATCACTAGAAGATCAATTAGGTCTTACTTTATTTATCAGAACTAAAAAAGGCGTTATCTTAACAGATGAAGGTAAAGTTTTATTTAATTATGTAAAAACTGGCGTTGAAAGTTTTAATAATGGCGAAAATGCACTAACCAATCTAAAAAATCTAGATTATGGAATAATAAGAATTGGAGCAAGCACAACGGTTTCAAAACATGTACTTATGCCATACCTATCTCTTTTTCACGAAGAATATCCAAATATTGAAATAAAAATAGTCAACTCATTAACTGAAAATCTCCTTAAAGATTTAAGAAATGGAAACTTAGATATTTTACTTCTAAATCTTCCTATGAAAGAAGCAAAAGATTTAAAAATAATTAAAGTAATGAATGTGCAAGATATATTTGTTGGCAATAAAAAATATTATGATTTAACTAAGGGTTATATAACCTTAAATGAACTTCATAACTATCCACTACTATTTCAAAAAAATCCATCTAATACACGTGAATATTTAGACAATTACTTAAAATCTAACAATATACATATATCTCCTAAAATGGAAGTAGTTAGTTATAATTTAATTATGGACTTTGTATCTGCTGGTTTTGGTATTGGATATGCTACAAAAGAATTTATAAAATCTGAATTAGAAAATAAAACATTATACGAAATAAAAGTTACTCCCAAAGTACCACAAAGATATATTGGTATAGTAACTCTTGATAAAACTATTCCAAACTATAGTGTAAAAAAATTAATTGATTTAATGACTACAAAAAATAATTGATATTAGTTCACTAATATCTTTTTTTATATTGGGAATAATAAAGATAAGAAAGTATGTGAATTTATGAAAAACATTAAAAATATAAAAAGTGTTGTATTATTGCTAGTCTGTTTATTCTTTGCTGCTCTTAATTTTAATTTAATTTTAAAACCATTAAGTCTTGTTACAGGAGGAACTCAAGGTGTAGCAATCTTAATTAATCATTTACTTCATATTAAACCTGCTACTATTGTTCTAATAATAAATGTCATAGCAATAATTACAAGTTATTTATTACTAACTAAAGATAATACTTATAGTGCTTTAATTGCAACATTCGCATACCCATTATTTATAAAAATAACTAGTTACATACCTCTAATTAACTTATCAGAAAATCTTATTCTATTATGGGCATTTATTGCAGGTATCATTTGTGGTATAACAGGAGGTTTTATCTACTATTTAGGTTTCTCATCAGGTGGTATTTCTATTGTTAATCTTTTAGTAAACAAATTCATTCATATCAAAATATCTCTTGCTAACTTCATTGTAAATGGAATAATAATCATTCTTGGTTACTTTCACTTTGGACTTATGAAAGCCATATACTCTATCGTAGTCATTGCCGTATCCAGTATTATCATAAACATCATCTTAAAAAAAAGAAATTAAATAACTAATTTCTTTTTTTATAAATATCCAATTATTATAATTCCCCATCATAATAGTCAACATTATCTTTTTCTCTATAAAAAGTACTAGATAAATTATGTTCAATAATTCCTATCTTATTAGAATCAGTATAATGTATAATATCAGGTGAATTAGTTGTATCAACATCTAAATAAATTAATTTTTTTTCATTAGAAGTATTAACTAACTTATGTGTTCCTTCATCCCCACAAGGAAATACAATAGTATCTCCTTTTTTTACCAAATATTCTTGATTTTTTCCAATAATTTTACCTTCGCCATCAATTATATAAAAGCACTCCGTATTATAAGAATGATAGTGTTTCGGAAATGCAGCTTTGCCAGGCATTATTTCATAAAAACTGACATAAATCTGACTAAAATCTTTTCTTTCTGTTACTTCATATTTATTGTATTCATAACCCTCATAATCATTTTTATATTTTTTATTCATTTCATTAATATTTTTAATTACTATCTTATTATTCATTTAAGTATACCTTCTCCATGTCATCTATTATAAACTATTTTTTATTATTCAAAAAGTAATATGGATAACCTCTTCTATCTTGATTATCTAAGTTTAAATTCAAGCCTTTAATAATTCTAAGTAATTTATCGTATTCCTTATCTGCAGACATTTCATATTTTTTCACTTCTATTTCTACAAAGAATCCTAAATTTTTAACAATATCTAAAGCTACTTCATATTTATCTAGATAATAATAAGTTTTTCTTATTTTATCTACAACTGCTATCTTTTCAAGACCTATCTTATCAAATATTTTATTTAAATTAGATACTTCATCGATTTCAACTTCGTATTCATCACAATAGTTATCGTACCAATTTTTATAATTTAGAATATTTTTATTTCCACGTTCACCAATTCTTAACCACTCTCTTATAACACCATCATTTACAAATTTTCTTGAAATAGGCTGAAAATATGTATCTATATGATGATTTTCTCTAATAAATGTTGCTTGTCCTTTCATAACCAATTCTAATTCTTTAAATTCTTTCTCTGTTAATTTTATTTTTATTTCCGTTTCTATATCATTTCTACTAATATCACCATATATTAAATAGCTAGTACTACAATCAAATATTTCACTAAGTTTAACTATCAATTCTAAGCTAGGTTCTGTCCTATTTCCTTCCCAACTAGATACTGCTTTATCGCTAACAAATAAAATATCAGCTAACTCCTTCTGTGTCATATTTTTTTCTTTTCTCATATCTTTAATTCGATTTCCTATATTCATTTTACATCACCTGAGTTCATTATAACATTAGAAAACCCTATAAATTCTCTACATTTTGTAGAAATTTCATTAGTCAACTATTATAACATAATTAATATTTGCTATATTAGAAATTTAATGATAGTATAAAACAAAGTTAAAGGGGGAAATTAATATGATTGACAATTGTATTACTGAAAATACCAACCCAATTATTTTAAACGGTGATAACCAACCAGTATTTAATACTGAAGATGTTCAAAAATGGAATCAAATGGCAGAGCAGATAAGTAAAGAAACTGGAGTACCACAAAGATTAATTTATACAGAACCTTATCTTTTTCATTTAAAAAACTGGTATAAAATTAATGGGATATGGCATTATTATAAAAGTGACGGATATGATTTTCATTTCGTTAATGAACTTTTAGGAGTACTTATTTCTGAGTACTTTGAACTAGAAACAATACACTATAAAGTAGCACAACTCTTTATTACAGGAAAAAAACCAGAATATGGTCTCCTATCTGAAAATTTCTGTAATCCTAAAATAATCTATAAAGATGCCTGGCAATACAATTTACCTCTAAAAAGAGATTTATCAGTATTGAAAGAAATCAGAAAAATATGTAATAATAACACAGAATACAAAAATCTTTTATTAGATATTAAAAAATTATTTGTTCGTGACTTTTTAACATCACAAAATGATCGTAATGTAAATAGCTTCTTATTCAAAGAAACAGAATCTGGTATTCGCCTTGCTCCACTATACGATTACGAAAACTCTTTTGAATCATGTGCCATAGAATACTATTGTAATCAAATTGGTGAATTAAATTTAGATGTTCAAGAAACAAGAAACATAATAAAAAAAGATTCTGAATTCCAAGAACTATTTAACAAACTAATGGGTATAAAAATTTGTGAAATGTTAACTCAACTCGAAGATGAACACAAAATAATAATAAAAGAAGATGATAAATCTTATTATATAAGTAGAACTGATGAAATTAAAAAGTTAATACACAGATATAATATTTTAAAATAAAAAGACTTATAAATAAGTCTTTTTATTTATGATATATACTACTAGGACCATTTTCTAAAGGTCCGTTATACCCAATATTACGTAAATACTCTTTATACAAAGCTATTTTAAGAAGATGACATCTATCAACCTTTTGATTACTTTTTTCTAAAACTATACCATATTCATAATCAACCCTACTATTTAGAATAACTGAAACATCTCTTGGTTTAAATAAACTATAGTACTCATCTTTATTTATAACTGCATTAGAACATAAATCTATTATCTTATCACTTTCACTATCTAGAGTATAAGAATGAAAATATCGTCCCTTAAAATAGTATTCACACAAAGAAGTAATTGCATAAAAATCAGGAAATACTTGCGACATAAAATAAGTATGAATATGGCATCTTTTTGGTAACGGATTCTGTTCTATATACTCTTTCATTTGTTTATTCTTCCTGTATAAAAAAGATGCAATTTCAAATACAAATCTGCCATATCTATCACTATCTATTGTAAATTTACTAGTTCCATCATAACTGATATCTTGTATAATTGGAGAATTTAAATATTTTTTTATAATATTTGAGTTTTCATTTGGATTTTCTAATAGTCCTAATTCATGAATAGCATCTTTTATTTCTTGTTTCATAAAATATCCATTTCTTTTTAATATCTCAAAAAACAACATTACATAGTTAGAATCATAAATATATTTTTGTTTTAAATTAATTACTTTATTAGAATAAGATGCATTTTCATCCGTAAAACCTATGCTTTGACCAGACTTTTCACAAAAATCGTTAAACACTTTTTGATATATATCATTATTTCTTTCAATATTTCTATTTTCCAAACTATCTAATATATTATCACATATTTCCATTCAAACTCCCCTTTCTTTAGCTCTATATTATAACATAATCAAATAAAAAGAGAATCATTATAGTTCTCCAAATTATTTTTAAGCCTTATTCAAATGCTTTTCAGTATCGTACTTTTTTGATGGTAGTAATAATTTTAATACATTATCCCAACCCTCACGCCAATCATATCCAGCTCTTAATACTCCTCTTTTATTTATTTCTTCATCTAGAATATCCCTATTATGATAAGAAGGGAACAATATCCTAGTTTCTATATTTTCATCTAAGTTACATAATCTATCATCAATTTGTACATCAGCTTTAAATAAATGTTTTGCACTTGTAAAAATATAATGACTTGGCTCTATGAATGGTAAACTTTCTAATAAGAAATTATATTTATCTGCAAATAATTTTCCAGAACCTTCAATATCAAAAGGATTAATGCATGATGAACAAATATAAATATCATATTCTTCACTTAAAGCTTTTATTGCTTCAATAGCTCCAGGTAAAATAAATGCATGTTCATATAGATTTCTTCCTTTTAAAAATTGATTAAACTCAGCAAATCTTTCTTTAGGAACAACAGCTTCATCAATATAATAATCTGTAAAATCATCAATTTCATAACTAGTTCCTAAAAATTCATTAGTAGCTTCTAAAAAGCCACTAAAACAAAACACCTCATCAATATCTAACAATAAAATCTTTTTCTTCATATTCTCCATCTTCTTTCTTTAATATATTTTATAATCTTTATTAAGTTGCACCTAAAATATTATTATCTTAATCTTGGTTTTCTCAATTCCAAAACTTTTAAAAGCGGATATGGATTTTTTTGTGGATTATTTATTTTTTTTACTTCACCACCATATCCACATTTTTCTGACCAGCTTCCATCTTTATTCTCTCTAATCACATGAAAATCTCTACAGATAAAACCATTATTATAAAAAATAGCTATCTTGTATCCATTATGACTATTTTCTTTGGTAAAATCGCTATCAAAATATTCAATCTGTAATGTTTCAAAATCACTCTCTAAATTCTTCATAATTTTATTCGTAAAATCATCGCAACGACTCAAATCCCCAATCACTTTAGGATTACTAACAAATCCTATATTAAAATCTCTATATCCTTTTTCTATTTCTTCAAACTTTTTATAAAATACACTTGGACAATCTAATCCCAAAGCATAAGTGTAACAATTTCCAAAATCTTTATTTAGAGATTCATAATCTTCATCAAACATTGGAAGTGAACTAGTAAGTAGAATACTTAATTTACAATACTCAGCATACAACATTCTAACTTCCTCGAAACTATTCGAAAACTTTACAATATTTTCTATCATCGATATTTGAGATTTTATATATTCTTCTTTTAGACTAATAATAATCACCAACTAACTTAATTAAAATTCACTTCACTTTTTACAAGCAATAAATAAATTTAATATTTGATTCATATTCTAACATATTATTATCCATATTAAAACTCGAACATTTAATTTCGAGTTCAATATCAATCTGGTGCCTCCTGCAAGAATCGAACTTGCAACTGAACCTTACCATGGTCCTGTTATACCACTTAACTAAAAAGGCTTAAACACATTTCAATTATATCATATTTTTAATCATAATCGTAAAAATGTGCTGTCAATTTTTTAATAATTCCATCTTCTATTCCTGCTATATATCCAGTTAAATTTCTACACATAAGTAAATTTACATAATACTTCATCAAAAAAATGTTGATGTTTCACATTTCAACATTTTTTAATAACTAACGTTTGAATTTTCTTCTTTATCAAAATATATTTCTTCACCTGTTTTTATCGCTTTTTCAACAGCTTCAATTATTACCTCATCACTAGCTCCCATAAAAAGTGAATAAGGAAAACCACCAAATTTTTTTATATACTCATTTATTGCTTCTTCTTTTGTCATTCTTACATCTTCCTCTACTATCAACTCATTCATTTGCTTTTCTATATTCCAAATAGCTTCACTATCATTAAAAGGTGACAATTTTGTACTTACTTTCTTTTCAATCTTATGATTCTTTTTTACTTCATTAATCAATTGTAGGTACTTTTTTAAATAATCTTCACTTATATTATTCGCAACTGCCATATTATAAACTTCATTTAAAGTTTCTAAAACAACATAATTAGTATAAGGATCATTTTCTCTTAATAGTGTTTTCATTGAAATATATATGCCATCAAGATGATTAATAAATTCTTCTGATGTCATTTTTTCTTTTTCAAAATTCATATAGCTCACCTCATTTATATTAATTCTACCACACTTTTTTACAAAAAAACTAAAACTTAATAACACATATTATTTCTTAATATTTTAGTCACATATATTACATTTTAATATTTTAGATAAAATAGAAGAATTAAACAAGCCCTCATCTTCATTATCTAAATCCACATGTGCAGTACTATTAGTTTTAATATTAACTTTATAAAAAATATTATGCACCAACCACTCATTATACATTGATTTAAAAGTACGATTCCATTGTGTAGGATTTCTTCTTTCATACTCTTCCAAAATCATTAAAACTTCTACTATTGTTTGCACTTCATTAATTTCACATGACTTATAAATACACATATCTGGATTAGATCCATCTCTCTTATCAATAACTAATATATCATTTTCTTCTAATAAGGAATTATATCTAATAAAATCATCACTTTTACAAATATAAACTTTTCCAAAACTATATTCTGCAAAATATGAAATATCCTCATCTGTAAAAGAAGAATTTATGCTTATTCTAGGAATACAGTCTTCTTTTTCACTAGTACATCTAACTAATATGAAACTTAATCCTAAAATAATTAATCCTTTTTTTAATATTGCCAAATCAAATTTTTTATTAAATAAGCCGCAAGACTCTTCGCCTATTATTTTTTGTCGATTATTATTTATATTATTTGGTAAAGTACTAAAATTATTATCATTATTTATTTTCATTACTTCACCACTTTCTAAAATTTAAATATTATTCATTTTCATTATAATATTTTAATTTATATCTCTTAACATATTCATTAAGACTATCATCAAGCTCTATAACCCCATAATCATGTACATACTCAGCCATTTGACCATTTTGAGCATAATAAGTAACCCAATTTTCTGGTTCTGTTGCAACATTCATAGAAATATCAGCATTAATCCTTGAACATACTAAATTATTAATAGCTCTACAAGAGTTTCTTGATAACTTTCCTTTACTATCAACAATTACAGCAAAGAATGAACTATTATTTAGCATTTCCTTAAACTTTTTAACAGAATATTCAACCATTATAAATGGAACTTCTAACTTATCTGCAAACGTATCTACTTCTCCAGTTTTAACATATTTAATATAAGCTTCCAAAAAAGCATCACGAGAATTTTTTATAACTCTTGCATATTCTTCTATCGTCTTTGAACGATGACCATCTAATCCACTTATTCTCTCTAAAAATTTTTCAATTCTTATCTTTTCTTTTTCAAGGTCTACATCATTTCTGAATTTACTTAAAAGGTTATCCCACAAAACAAAACTAAAATACTCATGTGCAAATAAATCAAGTTTTTCATTATCCAACTCTTTAATATCAGAATTTAACCTAGGAAATCCAATAGTATCTAAATAAATCCCCATAGGTATATTTCTATCAAGAACGATAGGATTATTAGTTACTATACTTTTTAATTGTTCCTCTCTAGTTTCTCCATCTCTACCATAAATAAAATGATGTCTCATTTCCATTACAGAATTTTCTAATCTACTCATTATAAAACCCTCCATTATTAGTCATTAAATTCTTATCTTCTATTTTATCTCATTCCAAATATTTAGCCAAGAAAAAATACCTTTAAAAAGGTATTTTTATAACTCAAATAATAAATCACTAATATGATTTTATTAAAGATGGTCCATCTTTCAAATTACCAATATATCCAATACTTTCTAAATACTGCTTATATAAAGCAATCTTTAATAAAGGATATCTGCCATAAAACCATTCTAACTTAGATTTAACTTGATTTAACTCTTCATCTACATTACTATTTAAAATAACTGATACTTCTTGTGGCTGAAATAATCTATAATACATATCCTTATCCATAACCATCTTACTACATAAATCAATAATTTTATTCTCTTCACTATCATAAGTATAAGAATGATAATAAGAACCTTTAAAATAACGTTTACACATTGATGTTATAGCATAAAAATCATCTAATAAACTAGACATACAATAAGTATGTGTATGACACTCTTGAGGAATAGCTTCTTTATCTATATATCTTAAAACTTCTTTGTTTTTTCTAAACACATATGACGCCATTTCTGAAGTGAATTTCCCATATTGTTCACTAGTAATTGTAAATCCACGATTATCAAAACTTATATCTTGAATAACTGGTGAATTAAGAAACTTTCTTATCATTTCTGAATTATCAGCTGGATTTTCTAATCTATTTAAATTAAAGAATGCATCTTTAATTTCTTGAATCATATTATATCCATATTTTTCTAAAAGTTGAAAAAACAACTCACAATGTTTAGAAGTATAAATATATTGTTCCTTTAAATCAAGTACTTTACTCTGTGGATCACTAGCTGCAAATGTAAAATTTATTCCTATTGTACTCATAAACTCATTTAAAAATTTATCAAATATTTTACTATTCTCTTCATAAACAGATAGTTCATTTTTTTGTAATATTACTTCACACTCATCCATATAAAGCTCCCCTTCAAATTGCTTGATAGTATATCATATATAACTATTATAAGCAAACCTCTATACTTTCTTTTTACTTTCTCCTAAAAATTCTACTCCAAAGTCTCCAAGTATACTTTCTTTCAAACTTTCTAAATCAACTATATTACCAATCACATCTATCTTCTCTAAATTACTTATTGTTGTTGATAATTCTTTAAAAGCTAATTCTTTATCTAATTCAAATCCTTTCATTTCAACTCCATCTTTACCATAAAATTTCATATAACAAGTTGAACCATATATATCATGCTTAAAACTAGTATATCTATATGTTTTACTACCAGAATCATAACGAATAATTTTTTCTTCTGTTAAATCTTCAACTTTTATTCTCTCATCAATTGTAATTTTATTTCCATCAATAAAAACATTATAAAGTCCACTCTCAGTAACAATTACATAATAAGAGCCCTTATTAATCTTTTGTTGTCTACTATTCCACATAATATTAAAACTAATTTGCTCTAGAGTTCCAGTATAACCTGAATTTTTAAGTTCATTTCCATATTCACTAGCTGTTATATAATCTTTAATTTCTACTTTAGTAAAATCTTCTTGAATAATTAGTTCAACTTTAGAAATATATTCTTGAGTAGTTATTTCCACTTTTCTTGGTTCTATTTCTTCACTACTATAGCTATCAATCAAACACTTAACTCTTAACTTTAATTCATAAAATTTATTTCTAACCTTTTTTAACATATTTACCACCAATAAATAATTTTAATCATTATAATACCACATTTTATTTCATCATATAAAAAATATCAACCATTAGATTGATACTTTTTTATTTATTAATTTTCTGGCACTGCCATTACTTTTTTTAATTTATATTGATCATCATGTGTAACAATTTCAGATGTTGAAAATACAAAATTACTTCCACTACCAAATTCTTCTACTAATTGTTCAAGTAGAGTACCATTTTTCTTCATGCCATCTTTCCATACAAATATTGTAAATCCAGGCATTTTTTCAGACTCTATTACTATATCAACACCATTACAATATTCATTCAAAGCTTCAATTAATGGCATCATATTCTCTACCATATCGCTTTTTATTATAATTTCAATATCATAACATGGTAGTTCTACTTCCTTTCCTCCTAAAAGAAGACTTTCAACATCCTTTACAATATACTCCCTATTATACAATGCCCCAGCTATCTCACCAGTGTTTCTGTTTCTAACATTTAATAAACCAGTGCTTCTTGATTCATTTATATCTTTAAAATCAATTACAGAAAATAATTGAAATAATCCATAAATAATATCCTCATAATGCATTCCTCTAAATTCATATCTTCTATCGTTTCTTATTTTTTGATTTAAATCTTCATATTCTTTTTTTCTTCTTTTTAAAAATTCATCACTGAATTTTAAAGTATTTTCCATTATATTCATCCTTTTCTATATCTCAGAGTAATATATTTTTTAAAAATTTTCTAATATTCACTCTCAGATAAACTAATCTCACAATTATTAATTACCAAAACTCCATTTATAAATTAACAGACTGATTAGTAAAAAAATTATATCACAAAAAAAGATAATTTAATATTATCTTTTTACTTCTCTTTCCATTGCTTCTTTATAAGATGTTACTTCACACAATTTAGTAGCTTTATTATAAGTATAACCTTCTTCACAAATAGCCTCTGTAGGATTTCTTTCATCAACAAAATCACATTTACTTGTTTCATTATTTAATTCACCATACAAACAATGATAAGCCTTATATCTATAACGTATCTCTTTACACATTCCATTATATATATCCCCAGGACAAATTCCATTATTATAAGAAAGGTTATTTTCACTAATACATTTACCATTTTCTAAATAAAATCCTTCATCACAAACTATATCATAACTAGCATCTACTGATATAACATTTTCACACTTTTTAGTTTCTTCATTTAAATTAAAACCTTCTTGACAAGTAAATTGAGCTTCCACAGAATTTACTATTTTACATCTACTCCCCTCTAATATTCCTTCATCACAATAAAATTCCATTTCTTTCTTACCACAACTACATAAAAATAATATACACACACATAAAATAACAATTCTTTTCATATTTACACCTCTATTATTATAAGTATAGTAACTAATAATTTAAAAATCAACACATTAAAGCAAAAAAAAACTACTAAAAGTAGTTAGTCAAAACTATTCTTCAGTAGCGTCTGTTGCAACAGTGATTACTTCTTTACCTTTGTAATAACCACATTTCATACATGCACGATGAGGTTGGATTGTTGCACCACATTTTGGACATTTAGTTAAAGTTCCAACTTCTTTTTTTAAGTGAGTACGACGCATTCTTTTTTTAGTTTTACTTGTTCTTCTAAAAGGAACTGCCATGATTTCACTCCTTCCCTTCTTTTTCAAGTAGCTCTAACAAAGGAGCTAATCTTGGATCTAACTTTTTTCTTTCTTCATCTACTAGTTCCCAACCTTCTCCTGACATTTCATATTTCTTATCAGGATTCTTACGAATACTAATTGGGACCTCTAGTACAATATTTTGCCATAAAATATCAATAATATCAAGTGTTTTTAACTTATTTTGGTCTTTTTCATCATCATTTTCACTTAAAACTTCAGATATTTCAATATCAAAAGGATAATCTATCGGTTCTAAGTCCATACTATCAAGTAAAACCATATTACCATTTACTTTACAATCAAAGACAATTTCATTAGTAACACTATAGTAAGCTTTACCTTTTACTTTAACATTATCTAATTTTTGAATAGGCGTATTTTTTATAAACTCTTCACCAAATGATATAGTATCATCTATAACAATACCTTTTTCATCAACCTTAGCTAAATCTATAAACATATATATCACCTACTAGCCCCATAATTATACCAACTTTTCTTGAATATTACAACTTATTATAATAAAATTAATAGTATAAAGAAGGTGCTATATGAATATAATTGGTATAATTGCAGAATACAATCCTTTCCACAATGGACATATTTATCATATTGAAAAAATAAAAGAAAAATATCCAAATTCTCTAATTATCTTAGTTCTAAATGGTTATTTTACTGAACGTGGAACAATATCAATTCTAAGTAAAGAAGATAAAACCAGAATTTCTTTAGATAATAATATTGATATTGTCTTAGAACTTCCCTTTATCTTTGGCACTCAATCGAGTGATATTTTTGGATTTTATAGTGTAAAATTATTAAATGAATTAAAAGTGGATCACATCATATTTGGTAGTGAATCAAATAATATTGATCTATTACAAAAAGTTGTTGATATTCAGCTTAATGATCCAAATTACGAAGAAAATGTTAAAGTTTTTTTAAACGAAGGAAACAACTACCCTACAGCTATGAAAAAAGCTCTAAATATTAATGAAGACATCAGTAATCCTAATGATCTCCTAGGAATATCATACATTAAAGCTATTAAAAAGATTAATTCAAATATAATTCCAGAAACGATAAAAAGAACAAATGATTATCATGACATCTTATCTAATGATGAAATAATAAGTGCTACTAATATAAGAGAAAAAATGCGAAATGGAGAACCTCTTAATAAATATTTACCAGAATCAACTATTCCATTATTAAACAACATAACAAATGACTGTTTATTTAACCTATTAAAATTTAAAATTTTAACGGATAAAGATTTGAGTATTTATCTAGATGTTGATGAAGGAATAGAATATCGTATTTTAAAATTTATTAACTTTTCGAATTCTTTTGATGACCTAATTAGCAATATAAAAACAAAAAGATATACTTATAATAAAATAAATCGTATGTTAATTCATATACTTATTGGACTAACTAAACAAGATAATAAAAATACAAAGTTAGAATATATTAAAATACTAGGTTTCAATAAATCTGGTCAGAAATATTTAAATTTAATTAGAAAAGATATTAATTTACCGACTATTCCTAACAAAGATTCACTTATTTATAAATATGAATTAAAAGCAGCTTATTTATATGAACAAGCAACTAAAAAATCTCTAAATAATTTTGACAATAAAAATATTCCTGTTCAAAAATAAAAAACAATGTTAGATTAACTTCTTACATTGTTTTTTTAATTATTTACTTGTATCTATTATAAAAGGGTTACTAACTGTTCCATCACCAGCTATATATTCAATACCAGGTCTTAAAGAGACAACAGGACGAACTCCAACACTATTTGTCACTCCACCATAAAGCACTATACCATTACCATGAATCTGCCACATATATGGTGTTAAATATGATGGTAAATTTAAAGGAGTTCCAGTCCAATAATTATTTTTAATGTTTAAATAATAATCACTATCTCCAACATTTTCATGGGCATAATCTGCTTCCGTTTTTGTTAATAAACCAACAGGATATTTAAGTTTTCCATTTCCTATTCCACTTCCATCGCTAACAGTAAAACTATCCCTATTATTTGGACATACTAATCCATATCCTGATTTATTAAATCTTAATCCTTCTGTAACTTTTCCTCCATTTAAATTCCATCCACCTAATGTAGATACACTTCTATCATTACAAAAAATAGTATTTTCTAAATATAAACTATAATCTTTTTTATTAATATCAAGTTCATTAGTAAGATTTTCTCTAAACCACGCATCAATTGTTTGCTTGATTATTGAATCCTCTTTATTTATATCATAGTTTTCATCAGACCCTGAAAAATCAGTATAACCTATCATTTCATTTAAAGCATTTTCCACTTTTTTACCTTCTTTTAAAGATATATAATAAATATTTGCTGCAGTTGCATAATAAATATAATAAACCTCTTCACATTCATCGTCAGAACTTAAACAAGTGTAATGATTATTATTTAATTTCAAATAATTAGGTGCAAAATCCCAAAACTGAACAACATTTGATCTATCACTATCTATTAATTTATATTTTCCATTCTCATATTTTACATCATTGGCATATTTAAAATTTTGTGCAACGTTTTCACTTAAAAAACCAGTAGCAGTGGTTGAATATAAATACAAAGCTGAATCACAATCAGTACTAACTAAATCAGGGCACATATAATAATGAGTATACTTAGAGTACTCCAAAGGCCAATATGTACTTTGAGTATTTATAATTTCGTTTTTATCTAATGAATATGTCCCATCAGCATTTTTTATTATATTTTTAGAAATTGTTAAATTAGTAATTTTAGACTCGGCCTTATTACCATAAAGTAATGAAATAAAATACACTTTGTCTAATGGAGAAGCTGCTATGTAATAAGCATTAGAACATGTAGTCTCTGTTCCACTATTGCATCGATAATAGCCTCCTAATTTATCATGATTCTCCGACCATAAATATTTTTTTACTTCACTATTATCTTTATTAACTAAAGTATATTTACCACCATTCCACACAATTGAATCTGAATAATAAAACTCAGAATTTTCATTTATTGTAGCTTCACTAAAAAACGATGTTTGAAGTACTAATCCTTTTGCCTTAGCAGGATAATCTGGATTATACATATAACCAACATTAGCAAGTGAACCATCTTTATTAAATGAACTCCATTTAATTGTAGAATCTATTCCTATATTATCACAAGTTCCACCTTCACTCGGTTTACCATTATATATTAACTTAACTCCACCTGTATCAGTTGTTCTTACCATTTTCCAACATAAATCAGCAAAATAAACATTATTATTTTTTATAGCACCTCTATAATAATAAGTATCATAAGCAAAATTATCTAATCCATAACCAGTATATTTTTTGGCTAAACCACTATCTGATTCTGCTTCGTTTTTTACGACTTTGTATAAAGTTAATTTTTCATGAACATCACCATCCATACTTTTGGCTATCATAACTTTTGACCAAGTTGCACGAATTGTTACATCATGAGTTGGCATTATAAAGTTCTCACTATTAATTTGTGTTACGTCATCATTTGTTACTTCCCATCCTTTAAATAAATAGCCATTACAAACCAATTTATTATTTTCTTTTAAATCTTCAGATATATTTAGAGTATTATAAACAAAATGTTTTTTTTCAATCATATCGTCAATCTTACATCCGACTGGAGAATTAAAATCATAAGTAACAGTATAATAATTTTTTAATATAGTTTTTTTATTACTTGAGCCTGATATTTCTTGATGTTCTATTAAATTACTTCTTATATTGATATTTTCATTTGTTGGATAAAAGTCTTCTATATTCGAATAAGATTCTTTTAAAGTAAGAGTATAACTCAATGTTGCACTATTTCCTGAACTAAAATTTTCTCCCAAATTCCAAATAATTTTATTTCCTTCTACATTAATATTACCTATTGATATATCTACTTCTTCTTTAAAGTCAAAATAAATATTTTGAATATTTTCAACTATTTCAAATGTTTCATATTTTTTGGGCGACAAAACAGCTTCATATAAAGCACTTTTCAATGTTTTTGAAGTAGTTACAAATTGATTATCACTTATTTCATTTAATTGACTAACAACACTCGACTTCATTTCATACTGAATGGCATTAACATTCATATATGGATACTTTGCTTTTAAATAATTATATTCTGCTAACTGACCATACGTATCTTTATTTGAAAGCCCATATGTTATAAATAAAAGAATTAACTCTCTATCATCTTCTTTAGTATAATCATCTAGCATACTATCTACAGTTCTTAATCCAATAGTATAATTTCTTCCACCTTCAATTTGTAAATTATCAATTTTTTCATTAAATTCATCTTTATTTGAAGTAAAATATGTTTGTATTTTTGAATCTGAATTAAATGATATAAGAGCTATTCTATTTTGAGGATTTAAAAGAATAGTTTCACTCATTTCTTCTAGTTCTTTTTTTAATATTTTTGATTTTTCTTCATTCAAACCACTAGAAGAATCAAGTAAAACAATAACATCTTTATTTTTAGAATCTGATTCAACAATAGTGTCCACATCAAAAGTTATTTTAGCTGTATTAGAACCAATCCAATCAACTGTTTTTTTAATATTCCATGATCCAGCTTCTTGTCTATCATAACCATCTGATTTTATCTCAATGCTCTTTACCTCTTCAGTGTAAATACCAATACTAGCTAATATTTTTCTAGCTCCACTAATCAAAACATTTTCACTACTTGGAGTACATAAAGAATACAAAGTAAAAACAAATAATATAGAAACTAACACTAAAACAAGTCGTTTAATAACAACTTTAGTATTTTCATTCTTACATTTTTTTTCTTTAAGTCTCGGTAATTCTATTTTCATTTCTTTATTTCTTTTCAACATATTTTCACCAGCCTCATAAAAATTTGCATCAAAAAACAAATGATTTTTTTCTACTCTTCTACTATATAGATAATACCATTAACAACAAATGTTTTCAACCAAGAAAAAAACAACTATCTAAAAGTTGCTCCCTTTCCATCCCCAATTTTCATATTCACCATAACTTATATAAATATGATTTGAATTTATATTCAATTCCTCAGATATTATATTAGTTACTTCCTGAGTCATATTGTTAAATGATTCTCTATTACCTTTTCCATAAACCTTTATATTTATATAAGCTATTTTTTCACTATCACTACCAGCAAAATACATATTACATTTTTCAGTGAAATCTAACATTAGCCAATCCTCACTTTTATTAAGTAATTTTATTGCTTCTCCAAGTCTTGTCTTTATTCTTAATTCTTTTTCCTTACCTATTTCAGTATTTGTTCTCGTATGAATATATGGCACATTATCACTCTCCTAAAAAAAATTATACCACACAAAAAATAGTTATTAAAAACTATTTCTCTTAAATACAATTATTATAACAAATTCTACTATGCATACAAACAATAATATTCCACCAATAGCATAATAAATTGTCATATCTTTTTTTATACTAACCTCAGTCTTAATAACTTCTGTTTTATAGCCATTAACGTTCTCACAAACTAATTCATTATCGCTTATCAAAACTTCATTACCTAAAATATATATAGAATCTGGAACATCACCATTAAATTTTATATTAGTATTAAAAGTTATTAACTTTTCTCCATTTTTCAAATGTATATCTTTATCAAAATACAAATTCAAATTACTTCTATCATTTTCATCTTTTAAAGAATCTAAAATAACTTGTTTAGTATAATTACTTTCAATATTATTAAATGAAATATTCATATCATCATTATTAATAATTCTCCCTATAATAAATCTATCAGTTAACACAGCTATTATACCATCATTTGTACTCATTACCTCTACATGTATTGTAACTTCTTTATCATCAACAACATTACATCTATCTGTTAAAACTACTAATTTAGAAGGTTCAGCTGCTAAAACTAAATTAATAAAAGAACATAATAATACAAAAATAAAAATAAATTTCTTCATATATTCCCCCGACTTTCATATTATTTTTTTATTCCATGAATACCTTTATGTGTTTCTAGATATATTTTGCCTGAAAAAAATATATTAAGAAATGTTAATAATACTATAATAGCTTCTATCATTATTACTGGTACACTATTTTTATATTTCTCTATTATATTCTTTTCATCTTCGCCAGCTTTAATATCCATAATTAAAGAATTAGGTATTATAACATTTTCAATATCATCGTATTTATCCATAGCTGAAAGAATTGTGCAACTAGGATCATTAAGATAATAAAAGCCTATACCAAAATTTTTTAAGATGATTTCTGAAATAATTGGAAAAAAATCCAAATTAGTTGAATCTAAATAATAATATTTACCATCAAATTCCAATAAATTCCATCCATGGTCATTAGACATTATTTCATAAGAATTAATATTAGCTTTTCTTAGCAATGCATTTGCCAAATAAGAATAACTAGCACAAACACCTTTACCTGTTCTAATAAAACTTGATAAGGGATATAAATTAGACGTATTAACAGATTTAATATCATAACTATACTCATTCATAATATAACAAGCTATAGCTCTTACCTTATCTTCATCATCCATATCGTCTGTCGTTATATTATTAAGGATTTCGTCTACTTTCTGAACTTCAATTAAATCTTCTTCTGTTATTGTATGACGAATATTTATTTCATCTAGATAATCTACTAATTCTTGCGTTACAAAAGCTGATTCGTTTATATCTAAATATTCTAAGTTTACCAAATCATAAACAAAAGAAAAATCATCTAAAGATGCACACCCATCAATACGAAGATATTTTATATTAGGACAAGATACAGATAGGTTATCCAAATTAGTTAAATAATTACACCTAAATAGCTCTAAAGATACTAAATCATCTGGTAACTTAAGAATATCTTCATCACATACATTACTATCTACTAATAAAACATGATTATTTTCACATTCATATTTAAATTGATTTTCTTTAAGTATACTCTCGTAATCTCTTGAACTTTTACATCCAGTCAAATTAAAAGCCACAGTAGAAGTTATAAGAGCAATACACAATTTACTTCGTGTAAACCTAGCAACCATTATAAATCCCCCAGTTATAAATATAGAAAATATTTTATCACTTTTTCCTAATAAAAAAAAGATATTATTTTTTCAAATATCTAATTAGAATTTCTGTTTTATAAGGTTAGTAAAATAACTTTTAGCATCAATTATTCGCTTTTCTATTATCTAATTCTAAATCTTAAATTGCTTGTATTCTAAAATTAAACATTTTATTTTCAAATCTTACTAAAAACTATATATCCTTGCCTGTCGTTCTCTTATATTCATTTATATATTTATCATATTTTTCACTATTTTCTTGTTTAGGAAAATTTCCAAATTTTAATAAGTTTTTCAATATTTTTTTCTTATTATCTTTATAGATATTCTCTAGATGTACACGATAAATTTCATAAGTTACAAAATCTACATACTCACCATCCATAGTTAAAAACATCTCTTCTTTATCATAATAACTATACCAATTGCTTAATATATTCAAAAGTTTCTTATCATTATAATTTATATTCTTATCTATTATCATTTGATATAATTCTTCTTTTGTATAATTATTACTTTCATATATATCTTGGTTATTATATCCTACTAAACCATAAGAAAAACTCCCTATAACAGTTAAACAACAAACTATAATTCCTACAATTATAATTACTTTTTTCAAACTTAATCACCTCTACCATAAATTCTAATTTATTAAAAAGTTATATTTTGTCAAAATATGTCTTTTTACCAAAATAAAAACTTTTACAAAAATATTGTAAAAGTTTTTATTTTATTTCTGACATTTCTCACAATAATAAGTACTTCTTCCACCAACTACTATTCTTTTTATAATAGTTCCACAAACCTTACATTCTTCGCCTTCACGTTTGTGTACCTTTAAATTTTGTTGGAATCTTCCTGTAACACCTAAACTAGATGTATAACTTCTAATAGTAGTACCACCACATTTTATTGCTTCGGTAATAATTTCATTAGAAGCCTTAACTATTTTTTCGCATTCATCTAAAGTTATATCTATTCCTAATTTTATAGGGTCTATACCTGCAGCAAACAATACTTCATCAGCATATATATTACCTAATCCAGATATAATAGTTTGATCAAGCAATAAAGTTTTCATAGGTAATTTACTTTTACTTAATCTTTCATATAAATATTCTTTAGATAACTTAGGATCTATTGGTTCAATTCCTTGCTTACGTACTCCTTCAACTGTATCTAATTTATCTTTTAAAACTAAATTCATACGTCCAAATTTTCTTGTATCATGGTATCTCAAATCTGTTCCATCTTCAAAACTAAATATAATATGTTCATGTTTTTCAATTGGTTCACTATTTTCTTTAATGAAATACTTACCTTCCATTCTTAAATGACTACATAAATAATAATCCCCTATTTCAAATATTAACCATTTACCTTTTCTTAGAATATCACTAAATTCTAATCCTACAAGTTTTTTCTTAAATTCTTCTAAATCTGATTCAATTATTCTATCATATAAAACATTAACGCTTTTTATTTTTTTGTTTAGTATTTTTCTTTTTAGTGTTTGTCTTACTGTTTCCACTTCTGCTATTTCTGGCATCTTGTTTCAAACTCCTTACCTTTTCTTTTTTCTTAACTGTAACTTTTTTATCAACTAAATTAATTTTTACTACATCAGCTATTTTTAATAAATAGTCTTGTAACGTAACAATAAATGTATTTATATCTATCATACTTATACCATCTTTTAACATTACATTACATTGTACACTTCTTATTCCACCAAAACAGCTTAATTCTAATTTATCTACTTTTTTTATTTCATTTCGTTTTGTAATCTCTTCCTTAAATTCATCACTAATTGAAAATTCTTTATTTTCTAAATATTTTATACTATTAATGATTATTATCAAACCTTTATAAATAGCAAATCCAGAAATTAATATTGTCCCAATTCTATCAACATATTTCAAAAAATCAATCCATTTACTTAGTTTACTTAATACTAAAACTCCTAAAATAATACCATAACCAACAAAATCATATGTACTATTTATTTTTCCATAAGTAAGTAATCCTTTTTTCTTTTGATAACTTACATTAGTATAAAAACAACTAACAATATACCTAACTATTATAGATAACAATATAAATAATATTATAAAAAATGATACTCTATTTATTTTATTAACAAAACTAATAAAAATTATACCTATTCCCAAAATGACTATAAGAATTCCTAAAATAGAACTTATAATACCTTTATATTTTTTATTTTCACCCAATTTAACTGTTACTAAAGATATCAAGATTAAAGCAACATCATAAATACCACTAGCTATTATTGTATAAGAGTGAGTCAGTAATCCACCTAATACTTTAATTAGCAAAACTATTAAATCAGCTATAATAAATGTTTTTACTTCTTTCATTTTTAAACCCTCCTACTTAGCATCATACCAATCAGTACCATAATCACTACTTACTTTAAATGGTACATCTAATTTAACACAAGTTTCCATATTTCTTTTTACAATTTCTTCTAATGTTTCTTTTTCTTCATTTATTACATCGAATATTAATTCATCGTGAACTTGCATTAACATTTTACTCTTTAATTTTTTATTCTTCATCTCATCAAATATTTTAACCATAGCTATTTTCATTATATCAGCAGACGTTCCCTGTATTGGAGTATTAAGTGCTATTCGCTCTCCACTTTGTCTAACCATAAAATTCTTATTTTGTAATTCTTCAATTACTCTCTTTCTATTAAACAAAGTTCTTACATATCCATCTCTATAAGCTTCCATAACTATATTATCCATATAATTTTTAACTCCTGGATATAATTCATAATATTTATTTATAAACTCTCTCGCTTCTTTAGCACTTATTTCTAGATTCTCTCCTAAACCAAATCCACTAATACCATAAACTATACCAAATATTACTGCTTTAGCCGTCTTTCTCTGTAACTTAGTTACTTCTTCCATCGGAACACTATATATATCACTTGCAACTCTTGTATGGATATCCTCATCATTTATAAATGCTTGTTGTAATTCTTTTGAACCACTAACATGTGCTAATACTCTTAATTCCATTTGTGAATAATCTGCACTTAAGAATAAATCATTTACTGGTAAGAATGCTTTTCTAATTTTTCTACCTTCTTCATCTCTTGCAGGTATATTTTGTAAATTTGGTTCTACAGATGATAATCTTCCTGTTCTAGTTAAATTTTGTTTATAAATAGTATGAATCTTTCCATCTTCTCTAATATAATTAGCAAGTCCTTCTAAATATGTACTCTTTATCTTAGTAAGTCCTCTATATTCTAATATCCTATTAATTATCGGATGATAATCTGCTAACTTATTTAAAATACTAACATCTGTTTTATATCCAGTCTTAGTCTTCTTCGCAAAAGGTAGTTCTAACTTTTCAAATAATATAACTCCTAACTGTTTAGGACTACTTATATTAAACTCTTCTCCAGCTAGTTCATAAATTTCTTTTTCTATAACAGAAATTCTCTCACTCATCTCTGTTTCCATTTCTTTAAGTATTGTTGCATCAACTTTAACACCGTCAAATTCCATACTAGCTAATACTGTTACTAAAGGCATCTCAATAGTATTAAATAACTCTAACATTTCTTCTTTTTCTAAAGAATCTAAATATTCATCCTTTTTGTCATAAATAAATCTAGCTTTTAATACGATATCTTTTTTATCAAAACCATTTTTTAAACTTTGTGAATAAAAAGTTATTTCACATCCTGTATTATTCATTAGATAAGCTATATCTTCCTTAATATTCATATTAAGTAAATAAGCAGCTATCATTGCATCATACTTAGCATCTAATATAAAACCTTCACGTTTTAGCAAACAATAATTCTTCTTATGATCAAAAGTATAAATTTCTTTAGTTTGTATTATAGGTATAACTTCTTCTATCATCGTATTACTAATAAAATAGTTATTCTTACTATCACATACTGCCATACCAACTATATTACCATCATGATAATTTTCAGCATCGCACTCAATATATAAACTTATTTTATCTTCAAGAGATTCTAAATCTTTAATGCTACTAACATTTTTAAATTTTGTATCATTTTCTACAGGTTTACTCATTTCAACATTCTTTTTTATAAATGAATAAAACTCTAAATCTTCGTATATCTTGTTTAATGCAACCAAGTCTGCCCCATTGTATTTTACATTTTCTAAAGTAGTGTCAATTGGTACATCACGATATATTGTTGCTATTTCTTTACTGATAAATGCACTTTCCTTATCAGCAATTAATTTTTCTTGCATCTTACCCTTAATTTCATCTATGTGTTCATAAATATCTTCAATAGTATCATAAGTTTTTAAAAGATTAATTGCTGTCTTATCGCCAATACCTTTAACACCTGGTATATTATCTGATGCATCACCTGCTAATGCTTTATAATCTATCATTCTAATTGGTTCAAATCCCCAATCTTCTTTAAATGTTTTTGGATTATATCTAATATAATCTTTTTGTTTTAATAACTTAACATCAACTACATCACTAATAAGTTGTAATAAATCTTTGTCTGAACTTATAATTGTTGCATCATATTCTGGATCAAGTTCACACATCTTTGCGAATGTTCCAATAATATCATCTGCTTCATATGGTTCAAGTTCAAAGTACTTAATTCCCATTGCTGTAAGTATTTCACGAGCAATTGGCATTTGAGCCTTTAATTCATCAGGGGTTTCTGCTCTTCCATCTTTGTAAGTTTCATATTTTTGTTTTCTAAAATTCTTCCCAATATCAAAAGCAACCATAACATATTCTGGTTTTTCTTCTGTTATTATTTTATTCATCATTCCAACAAAACCATATAATGCATTGGTTGGAAATCCTTTACTATTTTTCATCACATTACCTGTATAAGCTGTTGCATAGTAACTTCTAAACATCAAGTTATTACCATCTACAAGTATTACTTTTTTCATATTTACCACCTGATAAATATTATATCAAAAAAACCAGACTTTATCTCTATTTATCGACCAAAATCATATATTTTATCAAGAAAAAAAGAACAAAAAATATTTTTGTCCTTGATAACAACTAATTAAATGATGGCCCACCAAAATTATCACTGATAGTTTGTTGAATATCTTCTCTAATACCTTCACATATATCATCTTTAGTATAAGGCAAGTCTTCTTTTTCTGATACAAAAGTATAATATTTTTCATTCATAAAAGGTGTATCTTTTGTATCAATAAATTCAAATCCACTAGTTAATATAGAATTCTTTTTAACCAAAGCTTTATCTCCTAAAATACAAATCAACAATCTTGGATCATGTGTATTTTCTAATCTTTCTAAGTCAGACAATCTCATTGCATTACCTTGATATATTGTATGTACATAATACTCAGTAGTAGGTTCAAACTGACGAGTAACATATCTTGCTCTAGATAAAAATTCTCTTAATCCTATAAAAGATTTATTAAATTTTTCCATTTCATCACTTGAATATCCAAAATAATAATGATCTTGATAACTATTTTCATCAACACTATTCATAGTGAAACTTCCATCCTGACTAATAGATTTAAAATAAAATCTAGATTTAATATCTTTTTCTTTGTTGTCATTACCAAATAATTTATTTCTACTCTTGCTATCTTCAATAATATACATTCTATCAGTAGGTATTTCACCAATAAGTAAATATATTTCTTCTCCTTTTGCTAATTCAGCATTAATATTCATTAATTCATTCATAAAAAATCCCCCTAATTATTTCAATGAATAAAAATTACTATAATATAGGAATTTTGTCAAATTTTGCATCAATTTAGAAATTTTTTTTACATTCTAGAATAAATTTATCAAATATACATTTAAACTGAGGCAATATTTCAGGATGAAATTGAACACCTATTATAAACTTATTACTGTCTTTATGTTCAATTCCCTCAATTAAACCATCTTCTGACTTTATACTTACTCTAAATTCAGACCCTACTTCAGTAATTGTATTTTTATGTACACTATTAACAATAATTTCTTCTTGTTTTAAAATTTCAAAAAATTTAGTATCTTTTAATACGTAATCTTTATGAACTACACTATCATTGTTATCTCTTGTTAACTCTACTGGCCAATGATCAACACCATTATCTATTTGTTTTATAATCTTCTTAATATTATCATTTTCAATATTAACTGAATACATTGCAATTGTTTGCATTCCCAAACATACTCCTAATATTGGTTTCCCTTTTTCATAAAAATAATCTATTATTTTAAAATTAACTGGTCTTACTCTATCTCCTCCTGGAAGTAATAGTCCATCACAAATGTCCAAAGTATCAGGTATAATCTCCTCATTTACTAATGGTATAAAAAAAGGTATTCCTCCACACTCTACAATTCTTTTTACATAATTATTACCATATCTATAAGTATCCTGAAAAGTATCATTAGTTAACATATAATTACTAGTAGCTAAAATACCTATAACAGGTTTCCCTTTTATCATAAAATCATCTCCTATAATATTAATATCTACTTATGATTATACTATATATTTTCTTATTTTATATTAATAAGCACTTTAATATATAGATTATTTTTTTAGAATATGCTATTATTTATAATAGGAAAGAGGTAAAGAATAAATGAAAAATCTAGACGTTAAAAAGCTTTTAGTATTTATAGCTATTATAGCTGTTGTTGCTTTAATTGTTATCTTCGGTTCAAAGGAATTATTTGGAGAAAAGAAAGCTTCTGCTGAAGAAAGTGAAAAAGCTGAAAAATTAGTAACTACATATTTTGGTAACTTATCATATGGATATGCAACTAATTATAGAGGATTAGATGTATTATATCAATCTGATAAAACTACTTTAGAAGATTTAGAATTAAAACAAATTATTAATTCTTCTATTATATTTTCAACTAATAATAATATAAATACTAATGTTCCTTATAGCACACTAAATAATATAAGTAAAATAGAAGGTTTTAGCAATATTGATGAATATTCAGCATATAGTGGTGAAGGTTTAAGAGAATCAGCAAAAAGTCTATTTGGAATCGATTTGAGCAAAGAAAGTGATAATAGTGATTATGGTTATTTATATGATTTCATTTATGTAAAAGAATATGATACTTATTTAATGAAACGTAATAAAGTTGAAGATATTAGAAATAATAAGCAAGGAATTGATTACACTATAGTTAAAACTACTAAAAAAGACAAAGACATTATGACAACTTTAGCAATCGCTTATACTTATGAAATTGATGAAAATACTAGAAGTTTTGCCAAAGACAAACAAGGTGAAAATATTATAGAAGAAAGTTCTAAAGAATTTCCAAAAGATAAAGTCGATGAATTTGAAAAATATACTTTTACAATGACTGAAAATGAAGATGGAAATTATATTTTCAAAAGTGTAGAAAAAGTTAAGTAATCTTAGCTTTTTTTATTTGCAGAAAAAAAAGTAATCAATTAGAATAAACTTAATTGATTACTTTCTGACATATTATCTAAACATCCTAATGCTTTTAGTTTTTCCATAGCACTAGTATTTACTTTACCTCTATTTCTTAAATCTTCCATTGATATAAATGGTCCACCTTGACGAGCTTTAACTATCGCCTCAGCAACGTTATCTCCCAAACCATCTAAAGCTCTAAAAGGAATAATTAAACCTTTTTCATCTTCAGTAATAATAAATTTTTTACCATCACTCTTATCAACATCTATATTTTTAAAATAGAATCCTCTTTCACACATTTCTAAACATAAACACAATGTATCTCTTGTATCTACTTCTTTATTACTTGCTGCATTACCTTTCGCATCAATTTCATCTATCTTAGCTCTTAGAGCATCTGCTCCCTTTATCATTGACTCGATATCAAATTGATCACGACGAATTGAAAGATAAGCACAATAATATAAAATTGGATGATGAACTTTAAACCATGCTATTCTAAATGCACTTGTTACATATGCTGTAGCATGTGCTTTTGGGAACATGTATTTTATCTTACGACAAGATTCTATATACCACTCAGGAATATTAGCTTCTTTCATAGCTTCTGCATGCCCTGCCCAAGTAGCTGGATCTTTAGAAGGTTTACCCTTACGGACAAATTCCATTATTTTAAATGCTTTAGCAGGTTTCATTCCCCATTGAATTAAATTAACCATGATATCGTCACGACACCCAATAACATTTTTGAATGGTACTTGAATTGTTCCTGTTTCATCTGGTGTACACAAATCTCTTGCATTGCCTAACCATACATCTGTACCATGTGACAAACCTGATATTTTTATTAATTCAGCAAATGTTGTTGGTTTAGTTTCTTCAAGCATTCCAAGTAAGAATGATGTACCAAACTCTGGAACACCTAGAGTTCCTGTTGGGCAATATTTACGTCCATCTTTATCAGTTGAACCACGTAATTTATATCTATCAACTCCAAGAATTTCTGGACCAGTAAATATTTTCATTGTATCCAAGTCACCTAAGTCAATCTTAGTAACATCAAAATACTCACCATTAGTTATATATTTAGAAGCTAATTCTTGTAACATACGTAATACTGTCGGATCATCGTGTCCTAGTATATCTAGTTTTAAAAGGTCTGCATCAATAGCATGGTAATCAAAGTGTGTTGTTCTCCATGCACTATTCGGATCATCAGCAGGATATTGGAAAGGAGTAAAATCCCAAATATCTTTATACCCTGGTACTACAACTATACCACCTGGATGTTGTCCTGTTGTTCTCTTAACGCCTGTACATCCAACAGATATACGTTCAATCTCTGGTGTTCTAATACCAGACTTAATAATACCTTTTTTCTTTAAATCATCTTTATCAATAACTGGTAAGCCATAACTTTGTGCTTCTATTTTCAAAATATCATATAATCTTTCTTCGTAGAAACCTTGTACATATCCATATGCTGTTTTATCAGCAACTGTACCTATTGTCCCAGCACGGTAAACATTATCTGTCCCAAATAACACTTTAGTATATTCATGAGCCGAAGCTTGATTATCACCAGAGAAGTTAAGGTCAATATCTGGTACCTTTTCTCCAGCAAATCCTAAGAATGTTGCAAATGGCATATCATTACCTTCGTGAATCATCGAAGCCCCACATTTTGGACATTCTTTAGCAGGCAAATCAAATCCAGAAGGATAATTTTCGGCATAACTTACTCCATTTTCATCTTTAAATTCACTATGACAACAATTTGGACAATAATAGTGTGCTGGTAAACCATTACATTCTGTAATACCCATCATACTCGCAACAAATGATGAACCAACTGAACCACGTGATCCAACTAAATAACCATCATCATTTGAATGTTTAACAAGCTTTTGTGCAATAAGATAAATAACGTCAAATCCTCCACCAATAATACCTGTTAATTGTGCTTTAGCAGTTTCTTCTGCTTCTTCATCACTCATAGGAGTCTCAGCTAATCTCTTAACTTGATCTTTCTTTAATGCAACAACTCCATCATATCCACTCATTATAACGTCATGAACAGTTGGAATAAATATCTTATCTTTCTCTTCTTCGCTCATATCTGGATGATCAATATCAAGTTTCTCTCTAATTAAATCAGTTATCTTATCTCCATAAAATTCTTGTGCAATACGTTCTTCTATATTAGGAGGTAACGGATCTCCATACATACTATGAGCTTTATTAAATACTAAGTCACGACAAGTTTCTTGTGAATGTTCAATAATTGGCGAATAAGGTTTATCTGGATAAACTACTACTTCAATCTCTTCTAACATATCAATTATTTTATTAGGATTAGTAATAACAATTTCTTTTATTAATTCAGGATCATCTAAGAATGCAAACTCTTCCATCATTTCCCTAGTTGTTCTAAAAAACTGATTAGGAATATGTCCTGATGTAGCAGTTTCTGAATCATTATAATTACCAGTTAATTCATAAACTCCTTCTGTTTCTCTAACAATACCAGCAACAGTTAGTTTTCTTAAAACAGAAGAAACTGCCTTTAACTTTTCACCCTCACCATCTTTACCTTTAAATAAATCTTCCTTGGCTTCTTTCTTATTTGGAGCATATATAGAAGCTATATTTAAAGCTGTAATAGGAATTCTCTTAATTTTAGTTAAAACATAAATATACTTTAATACTTTTTGTTCTACTACATCAAGCACAACTCCTTGCGAAGCACACTTTTCAATAACATTCTTAATATTATCTACATTAGTATTTCGCTTACTACTACCATTCAAATAGCGAGCAAGCGGATGTCTTCCTTTACCTGGAACATTCTGATTAACAATAATTTCACGATATAATCTATCTTCACGACTTATATTATGAACATCTCCTGTTGCAACAATCAGCTTACCTAACTTTTTAGCACATCTAATTATTTTTTTTAAACAATAATGTAAATGATCTATGTTATTAATATCATGACCACGTAACAAATGAGAATAATTTTCTGGCGGTTGAACTTCTATATAATCATAAAACTTCATCGCTTCCATTAAATCTTCATCGCTTCTAGTTTCAGCTAAATAAAATATCTCTCCATTTAAACAAGCACTACCAACTAACAAGCCTTCTCTATTTTCTTCAATTAACTTTCTAGGTAATCTTGCATTTCTTTGAATAAAGTTTGTATTAGCAAAACTTACTATTCTAAACAAATTCTTTAAACCAACTTTATCCTTAGCAATAAACGTAATATGTTTACTATTATCATACATATTAGCTATATGTTCTGTATAAGTCTTACCTGGAATATTTTCATACATTTGTAAATAATCTTCATGACACCAAGGATATTTCCATCTATATTCCATATTTCCATACTTTTCAAAAGGATATCCTTGTTCCTCTGGTACTTCTTCATCTTCTCCTGGTTTAAACACATAATTTTTTAAAGTACTTAAATCTCCTATATGATCAAGTAATTTCTGATTATTTCTAAAACTAGTTTCTTCAAGTAATCCTAAGTTATTTAAATCACTTATTTTTTCTATACCTTTAATTTGACTTAACATCTTATTAAATATATATCCAGTATTTTCAGAGTCGACATCAGCACCATGGTGCTGTCCAACATAGACAATAACAGTAATTACTTTTTCACCAAAATCATCAGTAAATTTAATCTCTATATCATTTTCTGCTGGATGTAGTTTAATAACTGGTTCAAAATCTATTAATTCAACACCATCTTTAGTCTTAACTTCAATCTTAACTTCTTCTGTCTTAGAAGCTTTATGTAAAGTTGCTAAATGATAAACATTTCTATATTTCTTGACTCTCTCTTCTGTACTAATATCAATATCGTAATATTCTTGCTTTTCAATATTTAATACTTCTTCTCCATCTACTAAAATACTAGTAAATGCTTCTCCTATTTCAGGATCTATTACAGCCCCTGTAACACCTGATTCAGAAACACTTTCTTCATCTTCGTCTGCTTCACCAGTATCAATTCCATAAAACTTACCTAAAGCAGCTAAACTATGTCTCTTTAAATCTCTATTTATAACTCTCGATAACATTAGTGTATCTATAATAGGATTTTCTAACTTACCTAAATCATACTTATAATAAGCCATATCAAGCATATTTTTATCGAATCTAGCATTATGAGCAACTAGTGGTAAATTACCTATCCATTCCCTAAATCTCTTAACAACATTTTCCTCATTATCAGCATCCTTAACATCATCATCAGAAATATCTGTAACACGAGTAATCTGCTCATCAATATGATGTCCTGGATTAATAAGTTCATCAAAACGATCTACTACTTCACCATTATGAATTTTAACTCCACCGACTTCAATCATTGAATCTCCTAATCCTGGATTAAAACCTGTTGTTTCTGTATCGAATATAACAAATGTATTGCCATCGATTAATTCATCATTTGGATTAAAGCAAACATTTAAATAAGATTCACACATTTCGATTTCTGCACCATAACCAGCTTTAAAGAATTGTAAATTTTTCTTTTCTTCTTCTGCTTGAAGAATCATCTTCTCCATCTCAGCAATGCCTTCATTATTACCAGTTTCCTTAATCTCTTCTAAACTTTTCTTTAAATCATCTATCTTAGCTTGGGCTTTTTTCTTTAATCCTTTGTTATAAGAAGTTACTTCACCAAATACATGTGGAAATGACTGACAACAATCATGGTCTGTTATGGCAATACCTCTATGTCCCCACTCCATTGCTTGTTTAACTAATTTTACTTCATCACAAACTCCATCCATCTGACTCATCATTGTATGTGAATGTAGTTCAACTCTCTTTTCTGGTTCATTATCTAATCTTTTAAACGTCGGCGTATTTTCTAAAGCTTCATAACTTCTAAAATTAAATACTAAATCATCTGCAAAGTTATCATATCTAACCTGACCTTTAAAACTCCACCAAGTTCCATTTTTTAATTCCTTACTCTTCGCTATAAAATCTTCTTCATCCTTCGCAAAACATTTTGCTAAAATACTTGATGTATTATCACTTATCTTTAAAGTTATTAAAAATAAATCTCTTCCATCTTTTGTCTTTAATTGATTAAACTCTGCACCAAAGACATAAGCTTCTAAATGAACATTGTTTTCTTCTCTATCAATACTTTCGATAGTAACTAATCCTTCACGTGAATATTCTATCTTCTTTTTAGGAGTCCATCCCCCTTTACCATAACTATTTCCACCATTATTATTAAATTCTGGTTCAGGAGTATAATCTATTTCAATTTTACGATTACGCATTTCCTCAATTTCTTCTTGAATCTTACGCTCATTTTCCTTATTAATAGCTGTCGTAATCTCCATTTCATAGAATCCTAATTCTACTAGTTCCTCTCCAAGACCTCTAATCTCTTTTTGAACCATATCATATTCTTCACTCTTACTATCAAGTTCTATAATAATAAAATCATCGTCTACACTTATATTTTTATTTTCTAATGATACTAAAGAAGGTCTTTTAGTAATTAAATCCCCTAATAAAACTTTAAAAGCTTCTAGAATATCTTCATCATCCATATCATTATAAATATAATTAATATGACATTTACTTTTCCCATTAATACCATTTTTAGCACATTTATTTAATGCTAGAGTAGCAACAGGATTAATAGGTCTTTCATTTTCTATAAATACTTCAAATACTTCTTCACGTTTTTTTAAGACTACTCTTGAAATATGTGCATCATTAAAATACCCTTCAGTATCTTCATATCCTACACTATTTAAAAACTTTAATAAATTCTCCTGCATACTACTCTAACCTCCTATAACTTTTCAATACTTGAAACTACAATCTGATATTTATCTATTCTTCTTGTAACTTGACCTCTTATATTAACTAAATCGTCTTTCTTTAATTCTGTAAGATATCTATTATTCTTAGGAAATATTATAAAGTCACATGAATCAGTTTCATCACTACCAGAAATAAATCCCATATCTTCTGCTTTTTTTGTTTTAATTTTTCGAATACTATTTATTATAACAACAGAATTGACATATTTATCAAAAAAGTTCTTGATATCTTTAATTTTCATAATACCATCTTGGTATTTAGATGCTGGATGATTAGTAACAAAATATCCAAATGTACTAAGTTCTCTACCCATTAGCTCCGAATCATTATATTCCTCTGTCACTTCATAATTAGGTTTCATAACTAGCGATTCATCTAAATCACTACATAAAATAGCATAATCTAAAGCACTATCTATCGTATCCATAAGTGTTTTATGATTCACTTTAAAATCTCTAAAACAATCTGCATCTATTAATGACTCTAAAGTCTTTTTATTAACACTTTTTCCATATGTTCTAGCAACGAAATTAAAGAAATCCGTAAATCTTCCATTTTTCGTTCTCTCATCTATAATATCACTTACTGCTGCTCCACCAACATTATGTATTGCATTAAGTGGTAATAGTAATGCATTATTTTTTATTACATAATGATCCATACTTACATTTATGCTTGGCTTAAATACTAAGATATTTTTCCTCTTTGCTTCATCTAAGTATTCTTTTGTCTTTATATCACTACCAATACTCATATTAAGTAAATTAGCAATAAAATAAACTGGATAATGCGCTTTTAAATAAGCCATTTGATAACCAATTAAAGCATAAGCAACTGAGTGTGCTTTATTAAAGCCATAATTTGCAAACTTAATAATTAAATCATATACTTCTTCTGCTTTTTCTTTTGTATATCCTCTGTTTTGTGAGCGACTAACAAATACTTCTCTTTCATGTTCCATTACGTCGTGCTTCTTTTTACTCATCGCTCTTCTTATGTTATCTGCCTCAGCAAAACTATAACCACCCATTTTTACTAAAACTTGCATTATCTGTTCTTGATATATCATTATGCCATAAGTATCTTTTAATATTTCTTCTAAAGAATTATCAGGATAAACAACTTCTTCCTTACCTTCTTTTCTTTTAACAAATGTATCTATATTTCCCATTGGTCCTGGTCTAAACAAAGCTATTATTGCTACTAAATCACTAAAATTATCTGGTTTAACTTTCGCAATAAAATTCTTCATTCCAGAACTTTCATACTGAAATACTCCCTCAGTATCAACTCTTCTAAATACTTCCATTGTCTCTTTATCATCTAAAGGTATTTCTGATAAATTTATTTTATTTCCTGTTTCTTCTTCAATTAACTCTAAAACATTTTGAATAATTGTTAAGTTTCTTAAAGCTAAGAAGTCCATTTTTAATAGTCCTAAATCTTCTAAATATTCCATAGTTACACCAGTAAGTAATTCTCCACCATTATAACAAACTGGAATAACATTATCTAATTGTTCTGAAGATATAACAACACCAGCAGCATGAGTACTAATATGTCTTTTTAATCCTTCTAGTTTGTAACTAATTTTATATAATCTTTGTAAATCACTATTCGCTCCAACATATTCTTTAACAAACTTATTTTCTAAATTCTCTTTTAATGACAATTTAGGATCTAATAAATTACTTAATTTATCTATTAAAGATGTTTGTATATCCAAACACTTACCAACATCTCTTATTACTTGACGAGCCCCTAAAGTTCCAAACGTCATTATATTAGCAACATTCTTATGTCCATACCTACCCTTAACATAATTAATAACTTGATCTCTTTTAGTATATTCAAAATCTATATCTATATCTGGCATAGTAATACGTTCTGGATTTAAAAATCTTTCAAATAACAAATCATATTCTATTGGATCAACATTAGTGATACCTATTGAATAACTAACTAAAGAACCAGCAGCACTACCTCTCCCTGCTCCAACTAATATATTATGTGTCTTCGCAAACTTAACATAATCATAAACAATCAAGAAGTAATCAACAAATCCCATTCGATTAATAACGTCTAATTCCATCATTAACCTATCCGCATATTCCTTACTTACATTACCATTAAGTCTTTTATTTAAACCCATCTTACATAATGAACACAAATAGCCATACGAGTCTTTAATAGATTCATCATAATGTGGTATATACTTCTTACTATTATCTATATGTAAATCTATTAAATTAACAAACTCTTCTACTGTTGCTTCATCATCACTACTAACTGCCCTATCTAAATAAGCATCAGTATAAACTTCTAAATCTATACTTTCTCCCGTATCAATTTCATTTAATATTCCCAAGTATTTAACATCTTGAAAAGTAAATGTTCTAACAATATTTATATAAACTATTTTTTCACTAATAAGTAAAGCATTCTTCTTTTCGAATTCATCTCCATAACCGATAAATAACTCTTCATATATCTTACTTATCTCATCATAAATATCTTTATTCTTATAAGGAAGTACACAAACTATATCTTTCTTATAACTTTTTAAATCAACATAATTTATTTCTCTTTCTTGAATAATCGTATTAATCTTAAGCAAATTTTGATAACCTTCATAATTTTTAGCATACAAATAAATACTACCCATACTTAATTTAACATCTAATCCTATAATAGGTTTTATATTATTTTTTATACAACTATTATAAAAACACATACTACTAAACAAATTATCGTCAAGAATTCCTGCAACGGTAATGTTTTTACTAATCAAATACTTCATCAAATCAGGTATTTTTATTAAACTTTTTAATAAAGAATAATCTGATTTAATACCAATTGGTATATACATAAACATTACCACCCTTCACTTCAAATATTATACCAAATATACTACTTATTTAAAACGAATAAGTGTATGATTTAAAAACTTTTTTCAATAAAAAACACTACCAAAAGTAGCATTTATATTTTATTATTCATTAATTTTTAAAAGTTAATCTTTTTTCATCTTTTTCTTTTTGTTCCAATATAGTTTTTAAAATTCTAGCCAATTTAATTCTTTCCATGTCTTTATCTAAACCTTGCTCTTTAAAATATTTATCAACTTTTAAAGGAGCACTATATCTTCCTACTACACAAGAAGCCCCAAATAAAGCCATAACGAATCTATCTCTGGCATTATCAGCTTTATCGGTAATCGAAGATTTCACTAATATATCTGTAATAACGTCCATATCAAAAGCATATTTTTCCGGATTACTATAATACTGTTGTTTTCTCGCATTGTATAAAACACCAATAAAAATTTCATAATTAATATTATTATTTGATAACATAGGTATTTCACAGATTCTATCAATTAAATCTTCTTTAGAAATATTATTATCACCTATTGGAATTTCTTCAAGGTTACAAAATCTCATCAATTTATTAAGTTTAGAAACATCAACTTTTTTTATTAAATCTAAAAATGAAACATAATCTTCGTTTAAAGAAACTTCTAAATCAGTAATATCATCGTAATTCATATATTTATACAATTCGTTATATAGTTTCCCACGATCAAAGTTATTCATCTGTTCATAAGTTCTTGCAAAATATTTATATTTATTTAAAAATGAATTATCATCTTTTTTGCACTCATATGTTGTATCAAAAAAATACATTCCTTTAATATCATATTTTTCATCTTCAACATAAACTAAACTTCTCATATGTGCCTCAAAACCTTCAGTAGGTAATAACTTGAAAGGCATCGTTCGATATCCCAAACAATTTAAAATAGCATTAAATAATACAGCAAATCCAGCACAAACTATTTTATTACCAAATAATACTGAAGTTAAATCCCTTGAAACTGTATATTCTTCCTCTTCTCCTTCAGCAATATATTGTCTATCTCTTACAAAATCATAAACAATCATTATTTCTTCTAAAGGACTTAAATTAAAACTTCTTACACTATAAGCAATACTTTCGATTTTCTCTATAGTTTTTTTATAGTCATCAATAGTTATTGGAGCATTGTTTCCTTCTATTAAGAATTTTAATCTTGTATCTTCTCCAAAGCATTTTACAATATCTTCATATGTTTCACGTCTTAAAGACAAAACACCATTATACAAAATATCCTTACCTAAAAATATTTCATTTTCTTCAATATATTCTTTTACATCATCTATTGAACCAGATATACTTAAACTCTTGAAATTATGTAAAAATTCTTTAATACTACTTCTATCTTCATCTATTAGCTCTATAAGTTTTTTATTCTGAGGATAATCATCTTTATACATCAATTCAAAATTAAATATCATTTGTTCAAAATATTCATCATTACCAATAATATACTCATAAGAAACTGAGTCATTAATATACAATGTTACCAAATATTCATCATCACAGAAATAAGGAGATAACTCAATACTATTTTCGTCTTCAACATTTAAAACAATTAGTAAATTCCCCTTCATACTAACACCCCTAAAATTGTTTGATATTATAACATATTATATTTTATTTGCCAATTTTCTTTCTATAATACCTTAAAATTAATAAATAATTGACTTTATTACTTAATTATGATAAAGTTGGTTATGAAATGATTTTTAAGGAGGCGTAACTATGGCAAAAAAAGTAAGTACAAAAAAACCTTTAAGTGGAAATAGAAGAAGTCATGCTTTAAATGCAACTAAACATGCTCAAAAGCCAAACTTCCAAAAAGTAACTATCAATGGTACAAAAGTTGTTCTAACAGCTAGAGAAGCTAGAACAATGAAAAAAGAAGAAGAAACTGCATAATAAGCACTCATGGTTTTAGAAGATTGTTCCAATTGGAACTTTTTTTTTTGGACAAAAAAAATTAATTACTATTTAATAGTAATTAATCCTTTTTCCACTTCTTCTAAAGCACGTCCAAGTTCTTTTTTATTTACATATTCGTTCTGCTTCATTTGATAATGTTTATTTTCCAACATTTGTTTACTTCTTCTTGAAGCTATATGAACAAGTTTGTACTTTGAATCGACAATATTTAGTAACTTGTCTATAGATGGATATATCACTTTAATCACGCCCTTACATTAATATCATACATAACTTTTACACTTTTATATAGTCTTTTGTTAACTTTTGACAAATATTTTACAATGAAAAAGAAGATTATTCATCTTCTAAAATTGTTGCGCTAATACTACCATCAGATCCGTATGACAATTTGATCCTTAGACCATTTAGTGTAGCTTTACTGTTTCTTGGATCTACGACATGACCTTCGGAGTCATCCGCAATATAATAACCAGCACTTACTAAATCATTTAAAGTTATGACTAAATTTTCTTCTTCTTTTAAATTATTTAATGTTTCTGCATATAATCGTGCTTGTTTTTCCACTAAATGTTCTATTTCTTCGTAGTAACCTATACTTCTATCCTTGTAAGCATAAGACGTTGTAGAAAGTATAACTAAAGTAAATACACCTAAAACAACTATCACGACTAACATTTCTAGAGCAGTATAACCATTCTTCTTCATAGCCTCAACTCCCTTTTTATTATAACACATTAAAAAAAAATAAAAAAGGTAAAAAACCTTTTTTACATTCCACATCCATTATCATATACATTACATACTTCATCTTCTGTTGTACAAGTATACATTGGTTGATAAGTATGTCTATAAATATGATGATTAATTATTCTTGTATTTACTGGAATAATATGAGGAACTTCATAACACATTTGTCTATGGCAAACTCTTTCTTGTGGACACTCCATAACAGGTGGACACATACATCCTTGTCCCATTTGCCCTTGTCCCATCATCATTCCAGCATTCATATCCATATTATTATTCATCGTATTAGCATTAGTATTTTCACTTTCATAGCATCTATTTAAAAACATAAAAAACAATCCTTTCTAATTTATAATATGAATAATATCCAATTATGTTTAGGTATTTTACCCAAAAGAAAAAGACATTATAAAATGTCTAAAATTCTAAATCACATTCTTTTAATGTAAATTTATATGCATCATTATTTCCCAGAATAACGAAAATACATTTTTGATCTTTAACTATTTCATAATACAAGATTGGTTTTTCAAGTAACCTCTGTGCATCTAATAATTCAGAAAAACTATAACAATCTATAATATTATAGCCATCTAAATTTGGAAGTTTTTTACAATTAACTATTATTCTATCGTAGTCTCTTAACAATCCATTTCTTAATATACAATATTTGCTTTTTTTAGGAGTAGCCTTAAATATAAAACTTATAGCTAATAAACAAAATACTGTATCAATTATTAACAATGTAATACCCATATATAATGTCATAGGTACAACCAATTTAGGATTTTTATATTCCACAAATTTATCTTGCTTATCAATGGCATTTACAAGTTCTGCCTTAACTTGTGTAGATAATAAAGGAATAACAACATCTAATTCTTTTTCATTTATTAATTGTTTATTGAAGTTATTATAATTAGTTTCCATATTAATATACATCTTTACATGCATTTCGCCTTGTAAATCTAATCCATATTGATTTTTAATTGATTTAGCAAGATTATTATATGAATCATAATCTAAATTGATATTTTGAACTATATTTACTTCTTTTGTATTTTCTAATTCTTTTTCCACTTTTGGCATTAATTGGTAATCATTTTTCGAAACAGGATTACCATCCGCATTTTTTAATTCCATAGACGCAATAATATAATAAGAATATTTTACATCTACTTCGTTGTCAAAGTTATAAGAATATCTAAAATCTGTACTAATATTATCTATTAAATCTGAAATATAACTATCTACAGGATTTAAAGTACCACTTTCGAAAGGATTATTTTCAAATAATAAAACATCATAATCAATATCAGCTTTTTCATCATAGTTTAAAACAATCTCTTCTTGATCAGAAAAACTGTCGCTAAAACATTTATATGCAATGACTCCTAATACTAAAACTGACAAAAACATCAATGTAATTCTAATTCCATAAGAACAATAAAAATACATTCCTTTATCTACATATTTATTTATTGGCTTATGTACCTTCTCCATTTTAGCAAATTCAGAATCTTTAACTTTCTTTTTCACTTTAATCACCCTTATTCTTTACTAAATTCAATATTAATTTTTATATTGCATAATTCAATATTTTTAGAAATAAATGCTTCATCCAAGAATGGACTCTTATATGTAATCACAACTTTTACTGGAACTGATGCTCTATAATCTAATATATCGTTTTTTTCTATTCCAATAACTTTTATATCTACAAATTCTGAATAATCTTCAAAACCTAGAACTTCAATTTTGCTTACCTTTACATTTATATTTCCTTTGTTCTCAATATTAAATTGAAATTGCGAATACTTTTCTGGTTCTTTTAATAATATTCCGAAAATGATATTATTTTTATCATCCACATAAGGTGCTTTTTTTACTTCAAATGTATCTTCTTCAAAATAAAAGTCTGATATTTCTGTGAACTGTATATCAAAAATCTCTTTTGCCTCTAATGCTACACCAGCATTTGCATAAGATGCGCCAAAAACAGATATACAAGAAAATAAACTAAATATTGCCACTAAAACACCTAATGCCGTAAATATTCTTACTTTTCTAGTTCTTTTCATTACAGTACACCTACTCTATAAAATATTATAACATAACAGATAATTTTAACAAAGAAAAAAGTAGTTTTTAACTACTTTTAGAATGGAAGCTTCATATTTCCACTACTCATCATTTTCATCATTTTTTTCATTTCTTCGAATTGTTTAAGCAGTCTATTAATTTCTGCAACATCTCTTCCACAACCTTTACTTATACGTTGTTTTCGAGTTGCTTTAAGTACTTCTGGATGTTTTCTTTCATAAGGTGTCATAGAAAGAATGATTGCTTCAACATGCGCCATATCTTTAGGATCTATATTAACATTATTAAGTCCCATCTTTCTTGCTTGAGGAAGCATCTTTAAAATATTTTCAAGAGGGCCCAATTTTCTTATTTGTTTTAAATTAGCCAAGAAATCCTCTAAATCATACTTACCACTTAACATCTTCTTAGCTTGTGCTTCGGCTTCATCTTCTGAAATTATACCTTCTACTTTTTCAGCAATAGACAAAACATCACCCATATCTAAGATACGTTCAGCCATACGTTCAGGATAAAATGGAGATAATCCATCTAACTTTTCAGAGTCTCCTACAAATTTAATTGGTACATTAGTTAAATGTCTAACAGATAGTGCAACACCACCCTTAGTATCTCCATCTAACTTAGTTAAAATACAACCTGTTAAATTTAATTTATCATTAAATCCATTTATTACATTAATTGCATCTTGTCCCATCATTGCATCGATTACTAACAATGTTTCTTGTGGATGACATAGTTCAACAATCCCCTCAAGTTCGTCCATTAAAGCTTCATCAATATGTAAACGGCCTGCTGTATCTATTATTATATAATCATTTCCATTTTCTTTAGCATAATCTAAAGCATGTGTAATTATTTCATTAACATCTTTTTTACCTTCAGTATAAACTGGTATATTAAGCTGTTTACCTACAGTTTGTAATTGCTCTATAGCTGCTGGTCTATAAATATCACAGGCAACTAATAAAGGTTTCTTAGCATGTTTCTTTCTTAAATAATTAGATAACTTCCCACAAGTAGTTGTTTTACCACTACCTTGTAATCCAACTAACATAAGAATTGCTGGTTTACCATCTGTATTAAGAGGTGCTTCTTCTCCACCCAATAACTCAACTAACTCATCTTTTACTATTTTTATAAATAACTCATCAGGTTTTAAAGACTTTTGAACTTCCATACCTAACGCTTTTTCTTTAACTTTATTAACAAATTCCTTTACTACTTGATAGTTAACGTCAGCTTCTAGTAAAGCCATTCTTATTTCTCTCATTGCTTCACTAATATTCTCTTCAGTAATTCTCCCCATACCACGAATATTTTTTATAGCTTTTGATAATCTATCTCCCATATATTCAAACATTTTTTATCACCTTCCACATTATATCATAAAACACCCTAGTGATGCCAGTTTCCTACATTATTTCTATGTTCTAAAACCAACTTTAACATCTCATCTCTATCACTTATATGTCCACTATAACTATAACTAGATACATTCTGCCCTTCATTTATATCAAACATTTTACTTAAAACTTCTTTTTGCTCTAAAGTAATTTCTTTTCCATAAATACTTGGATTAGGAATTAAAGAATTCTCATAAAATATCTCTCTATCTTTAAAAGATCTTATAAATTCTGTCCTACAAAACAAAACATAACCATAAAAATGAACTAAGACACTTCTCTTATCCCAAAGCTTAGTAGTTCCAATCACATTACTTACTTTTCTAAGTTTTCCCATATATTCCTTAAATTCATCACAATTAGTATTTTTTAATTTTTCTAACCATTCTTCATACTTTACTATGAAATCATATCCAATATCCTGTCTTCCTACCCACAATGCTGAACTTTCTAACTGATGCCAAGGATTACAACCTGTATATCCCTTAGCAAGATAAAAAGTTCCATCAGGCCTAATAAATGCATTTTGTTTTATAAAAGTATCTTTATTTCTATCTATTTCTTGTATATTATGCAAAACCAACTTTTTCATTTTAATCCCCCTATAAAGACTAATATTTAATATTATATCTTATCCATCAAACTTTATAAACAAAAAAGATACCTAAGTATCTTTTATTCCATTTCTAATTCTTCCTTAACAATTGCATAAACATCTTCTTGAATTGATTCTACATCACGTAGTTTTCCTTTTTTGTCTACACATTCAATCTTACGATAATTATGAATTTCAGCAAGTTCTAAATAAGCATGTTCTGCATTTCTAATATGTAGTGGATTAGCTTCATGTTGATCTCCTGGCTCAGCACGTCCATTTCTCAACTCAGCTACTTTTTTATATGGCATATATAAAAATATTGTAAAATCTGGTCTTGGCAACTCTAAGAATCCATATTCTAAATCTTCTAAACTTTTATATAGTTTAAGTCTTTCTTCTTTATCAAATATTTTACCACCTTGATGTCCCATATTACTTTCTACATACCTATCTAATACTACATCTACCCCTTGGTTAATTAAATCAAGTATTCTTCCCATATTATAGCGCCTATCTGCAGCATAATATAAACAAGCTACTTTTGGATCAACCGCAGCTGCCCCTTCAGGAAAATATCCATCACAAATATACTTTTTACCTAAATATGGTCCTCCTACTATTTTTCCTGTTGGTGTCTCATAATCAGGAAAACTCATTCTTTCAATTTTTCTTCCTTCTTTTCGTAATCTTTGAACTAATAAACTAGTCTGAGTTTCTTTTCCAGAACAATCAGTTCCTTCGATAACGATTATTTTACCTTTTTTTACACCTTCCATTTTCTCTACCTACCTTCATAATATTATAATATCACATTATAAAGTTCTTTAAAAGTGTAAAAAATACACAACGCTTTTTTTTACAAAAAAAGAAATTACTAACCTAGCAATTTCTTTATCTCTTCTTTTATTTTTATAATATCATCACTAGTAATTATCTCTGATAGATTACATCTAATATTATAAATATGTAATTTATTTTCATAATTATTTAATTTATCTTTTATCTTTTTTATAGTCTTTTGTACAGCTGTACGACTTACGTTATTTGACTCAGCTATTTCTGATAAAGATAAATCCTCTTGATAATAATCTTTAAACGTGTTAATTTCTTTATCTGTCAATAATTCAAAATAAATATCAAAAAGATTATTATAATAAACAAATTCTTCCATTACATCATATCCTTAAATAAACCATAGATATAATTTTCAATATCAAATGTTTTTAAATCTGTCATTTTTTCTCCCAGTCCAATAAATTTAACTGGAATATTAACTTCATCTTTAATTGCTAAGACTATACCACCCTTAGCAGTACCATCTAACTTAGTTAAAACTATACCTGTAATATTAGTTATTTCTTTAAAAGCTACAGCTTGACTAATCCCATTTTGACCAGTTGTCGCATCAATTACAAGTAATGTTTCGTGTGGAGCATTTGGTATATGTTTACCAATTACTTTATTAACTTTTTCTAGTTCTTTCATTAAGTTAACTTTATTTTGTAATCTACCAGCAGTATCTATTAATACTATATCTACATTATCTTCTTTTGCTTTAACAAGGCCATCAAATATTACTCCTGCTGGATCTGTATTTTCCTTACCATAAAAAGTTGCACCTGTGCATTCTGCCCATTCTTCTAATTGTTTAACTGCACCAGCTCTAAAAGTATCTCCCGCAATCATCATTACACTCTTGCCATCATCAATATATTTGTGAGCAAGTTTTGCAATAGTTGTAGTTTTACCTACACCATTAACGCCAACCATCAATATTACTGTTGGTCCATCACTCGCCATATTAATCTTATCTGATAAAGATTCGTTATCAACATAAATAATAAATAATTCATCAACAATAACTTCATTTAAGTACTCAGTATCAGTTATATGTTCACTCTTAACGCGATCCCTTAACTTATCCATAAATCCCATTACTGTATTAACTCCTACATCAGCATTAATAAGTAACTCTTCTAGTTCCTCGTAATATTCTTCAGAGACCTTAGTATATTTAACACCTAACATACTTAACTTAGAAACGAATTCTTTTCTAGTCTTTTCTAATCCTTTATCATATAAAGCAATTTCTTGAGCTTCTTCTAACTTTTTTTTCTTATTTTGTTCTTCAATGAATTTAGCCCATTCTTCATCCTCTTCTAAATTATCGCTCTCATCATCAACTGTTAAACAATTAGAATCATCAGCAACAAAGTTGTTTTCTTCTACATCTTCATCTGAATCACTATCATCTACTTCAATTTTTTCTGTTTCAGTAAAATCATCAACTTCTATTTCTTCAACAGATTCAACTTCATATTCATCTTTTACTTCTTCTACTACTTTTTCTTTCTTACTTATTATACTTTTTAATTTATCAAATAATCCCATTTATATCACCATAATTAGTATAACTTAATTATCTTTTTTATGCAAAAGATTTAAATAAATATCGTCAATTAACTATTATTGGCTTTAATAAATTTAATAAAATTCCTAAATTTTTCTTCTCTATCATATGATGTATCAATAAAGATAACATTATATTTACTACACTCTTTCTCTAATTCTTTACTATATTCAATCTGATATTCAAAAAATTTTCTTAACTTTGTACTTGAATAAGCTCTAGTCCAATCATTAACTCCATCATTCCTTCTTACCTGTTCTATTTTTTCAACTTCATTAATATTAGGATAGCCTAATGCAATAATAATATCTCTTTGCTTTTTATTTCTTTTTGCAATATCTCGTGCTTCTGTAAGAGTTATATCTCCAGCATCAACAATTACATTAATATTAGGATAATCACTAACCATATAATCATACAAAAAACCAACCATATATTTGGGAATATTAACATTTATATCAAAATTTACTACTCCAGTATTTTTACTAAGTTCTGAAGCATATTTCCTTTTAGCATTACAATAAGAATCAAATATAATATCCCTACTAATATACTGATACATTGGAAACTCTCTTAAAATAATTTGAGATAAAGTTGTTTTTCCCGACCTACAAGCACCAATTAATATAATATTTTTCATATAAATTTCCTCTCTTATCAAATTATTTTATTTTGTAGATAACAAACTTTCAATCAATTATTTAACTATTACTAAACTACAAAACTTCAGTTACTTATTACAAAAAAATATTATAAAATCTAATATTACTTAAAAAAAACAAATTCATTAAAATAAATTGATATTTATCTAAATTTGATTACTTTTACTCCCTAATAAAATAGAATTCTTAAAAAAATTTTATAGATAGATTCTTTACATCATTAGACATTATTATTCTATAATTGACAAAAAATATACTATAATACTATTTCTATTCTCAAAATAATTTCCCTTATTAATTACAAAAACATCTATAAACTAGACTTTTACCCTATTTTGATATATAATTAGAAATAGCGAAGAACTAATACTTTTTATTTTTTATTAATTGAAAGGAAGATATTATGAATAATAAAGACAGCTTTACGTCTGTCATTGCTTTAGGTGGCTTAGGAGAAGTCGGTAAAAACATGTATGTTTTTACTCATAAAGATGAAATATTCATAATCGATGCTGGTGTTATTTTCCCAGAAAGTGACTTATTAGGTGTTGATTATGTTATTCAAGACGTAACATATTTAAAACAAAATGAAAGTAAAATAAAAGGTTTATTAATTACCCATGGTCATGAAGACCATATTGGAGGTATTTCATTCCTTCTACAAAGTGTTAATATTCCAGTAATCTATGGAGCTAAAACTTCAATAGACTTAATTAAAAACAAATTAGAAGATCGTAGTATTAGTTTTAAGAATTTAGAAACAATTGATTCAGATACTAGAATTAAAACAAAATATTTTGATATCGAGTTCATTGCAACTACTCACTCTATCCCAGATAGTTTTGGTATAGTTCTTCACACTCCAAATGGTACTATTGTATCAACTGGAGACTTTAAATTTGATTTGACTCCAATTGGACCAATGGCAGATTTACATAAAATGGCTAAAATTGGAGCTGAAGGCGTTAAATTATTATTGAGTGATAGTACAAATGCTTTATCTGAAGGTTTCTCTAAATCGGAAAATTCTGTTGATGAAGCCTTATCTGATATTGTTAACGGTTATAATGGACGTATTATTATTGCAACTTTTGCATCCAACATTTATCGTGTTAAACATATTGTTGAAACTTGTCGTAAAAATAATCGTAAAATTATAGTATTTGGTCGTTCTATGGAAACTGCGACTAATCTAGCTTTAAATAATGGACTACTAACTGATAAATCAATTTTCATTGATACAAATACTGCTAAAAATTTAAAGAAAAATGAAATATGTATTTTATGTACAGGATCTCAAGGAGAACCCCTTGCAGCTTTATCAAGAATAGCTAATGGAACTCATAAACAAATTTCGCTAATGCCAGATGATTTAGTTGTATTTTCATCTAACCCTATTCCAGGGAACGCTGCTGGTATAAATAGAATAATTAACAAATTATATTTAAAAGGTGTTAAAGTTATAACAAATTCCGAATTTAGTGACATTCATACATCTGGACACGCCAAACAAGAAGAATTAAAACTTATGTTAAGACTTATTAAACCAGAGTATTTTATGCCTATGCATGGTGAATATCGTATGTTAAAGAGTCATTCTGAGCTTGCTGTATCATGTGATGTAAAACGTGAAAATATTTTCATTATGAATAATGGTGATTCACTAATTCTTGATAACGAAGGCGTTCATCGCGGCCCATCTGTTACAGCTGGAGATGTTTATGTTGATGGTTCTCGTATCGGTGAAGTTGGTTCAGTAGTTATAAAAGATCGTAAGTTAATGAGTCGTGATGGAATACTAATTACTATTCTAAACATCAACCCACTAACAAGAAAACTACTAATCAAACCAAACATAACTACTAGAGGATTTGTTTTAGTTAACGAAAACGCTGAATTAATAAATCAAATCGAAAAGAAAACTACAGAAATAGTAAATAAATTCTTAAAAGAAAACACATATAGTTATACTGATTTAAAAAATCAAATTATTTTAGAACTACATCCATTTATAAATACTTTAACTGGTCGTCGTCCAATAGTGCTACCAGTCATAATGGAAGTTCGTGAAACACAAAAATAGAAGCAAAATATTGCTTCTATTTTAATATTCTATTTTTTCTATCAAATATAAAATTATTACCAATTGCCTATCATTAGTACTCTTCTTACAAGTAACTAAAGTTAAAGTATTCTTATTCTCATCTCGATTAATTTCAACATCACCATCTTTTAACACATCATATATGTCTTCAACCTCATAAGTATATTTATAACCATTAAAATAAACAATTGCTCTATCTCCAATATCTAATTTATGTAAATTAGTAAAATAAGATATTTTAGTTGTGCCATTATGTGCTGCTAAAATCAAATTATTACTTTCTTCATCAGGCATTGAACTTTCTTTAACTATTGCTACATTATATTCAATAGAATTGTATTTTGATTCTACGTCATAGATACCTTTTTTTAATCTTATTTTAGGTATCTCTAATACCATAGAATATTTTTCTTCGTTTTCCACTATCTCATTACTATTATCTATATTTTCTATATTATTAAAATCAACTTCATTTTTTTTAGTTGTCTCCAAAATATAATCATCAATCTTATCGTATTCAATTTTAAGTTCTTTTTTTTGAAGAAAAATAGGAATAATACTAATCATTATTCCTATTATAATAACTAAAATACCTACTATATAAAGACTAGTTTTCTTTAACCTTACGTGCATAATATAATATACCTAAACCTATTATAATAAATATAATAGAAATAACAGTTATAATTGGAAAACTATCTTTATTTGTATCAGGAATCTCCACTATTTGAGTTGGTTCACTTTTATCATATTGTGCATAGAACTGCCAATCAATATATGAAAATTCATTATTATCTGTATTACTATACTTCTCATCCAAATTAGTATAAACAATCATCTTAGATTTTTTTGCTTCATCAAATTCACCTAAATTAATAGCATTTCGAAGATTAATACCTTCGTAATCTAATCCAGTAGCTTTACCTTCATAAACAAGTTCATCATCTAAATATATTGTCATATTTATATTTTCTAACAATTCATCAGCTAATTCACTTTGTTCTCGAGGTTGAACTTTAAAAAATAAAGTATACTTAGTCTTAGTACCATTTTCTATAATTAATTCGTCTGTATATTTAGAACCTGGTACCATATCTACATGTTTCATGAAAACATCTTCATCAATTAATTTACTTTCATAATAAATTCTATCACCACTATTGGTAAAGTATAATCTATTTTCTTTCGCATATACAGGACTAGTAATGAATAAAACTAATAAGATATATAATAATATTTTTTTCATAGTAAACCTCCTATCTTAATAGTTCAAATTAGTTAATTTCAACGTTTGTTTCCCAAGCTGCTTTATATTGGTCATATTGAACAGTTTCAACTTTAATATTTAAAGTATATGTTCCACCAGCATAACCAACTGAATTAGTTGTACAAGTTTTTACATTACCTTCTGTTTTGCAATCATGTTCAACATCAATTTTTACATCTTTATTAAATGTAACTGATTTAATAAATGAACTTGTACTATCATTTTCAGCTAATTTAGTATTGTAGTAATAATATTCTACTCCACCCTCAGTTGATTTTGTCCATTTAGAATTTAAATCATCAGCAAAGTTAATTATTGCTGCTTTTAGACCATCTTTTTCTAATGGTAAAGTTTGTCCTTTAGCATCAACCCATGATTCAGTATAAGAAACACGTACAGCTGCATCTACATTACCTTTATTTGTAGCAACTACATTTTTTGAAGTTGTAGTACCTGGAACCCAATCTTCTGGACTTGTAAAGGTTTCTGTTACTTCCATATGATAAGTTTCTGCTTTAAATATATTTGCAAATTCATCAGTACTTGTAAAATACGCAAACACTCCAGCTACTGCACCACATAAAGCAATAACTAATAATGCAACTAATGGTTTTTTATTACCTTTCTTCATTTTCTTTTCCTCCTTCTCCTATATTTATATTAAAATTTCTACTACATTTAATATTAGAAACTTAATACCATAATCATTAGGAAGCTTTCTATGCTTCAATAATTATTTAACTTTTAATTTAGGAAGTACAATTTCAATATCTTCATTTTCAACTACTTCTTCTTTTGTTGTATCTTCTTTTTTTACTTCTTTATTTTTTTCATTAAACGTAATTTCTTTAGAATTATCTTCCTTTTTTTCTCTTTTACTTCCACTTTTCTTTTTATTATCAAAATCTACTAGATTACTTAAAAGAAACTCAGATACTAATATTAATACTGCCATTATTACAACAATAATATGCTCATTTACAAAACGTATATAATAACCAACATATGGAATACTAACCTTAGCATCCTTACCCTTTATATTACTAAAACGAATCTTTACAGCATCAGGAACATTATTAGCATCACCTTTTGTTTCATATAATCCATCTTCTATACTTTCGATTCTATGAGATATCATTTTATCACTAAGTTCTGATTTAAAAGTAATAATATCTCCTTCTTTTAGTTCATCTTCATTTACTTTGTAATAATAAATAATACTTCCAGTTTTAAATGTTGGCTCCATCGAACCAGATAAAACAACTAAAGGTTTAAATCCAAACAAACAAGGTAAACAAATCAAACCATAAATTAATATAAAGAAGTAAATAATAAATGATACAACATGTACTACCTTTTTTAGAATGTCCATGCTATATTACCCTCACTAATATTTACATCGTATCCCCATATTTCAGAGATAGCATTTTTATCTGCTTGTATTACTTCATAATTAAAACTTAATTCATATCCAAAGTCATTATAATTCTTATAGCAAGAAGATTCTCTAATTAAATCCTCATTTAGTTCTATACTATTTAATATTTGAACTTCATCATTAACATCCAACACTTTAGAATAATAGTACCATCCATCATTACCATTAATAAACGAAGACCATTCTTCTGTCCAATTCTTCGTAACAACATCTACACCATTTATCTTATTACTTAAAGTAAATAAAGTCTCCCCATTATCTTCTGTTACATTATAACGACAACTACCACTATTAGTAATATTTTCTTTTAAACTCCATAATTCATTATAAGAAATTCTAATGACTACAGGAGCACTATCATTATTTCTAAACTTAACTTTCTTAGTGCCCCAAGTATTATAAAATTCTTCTTCTATTGAGACATCATATTTCATAGCATTAAATCTATTTTCAAAAACATCTTCAGAATTGAAATAAGCATATGTAACACCAATAGTTAAAACAAAAAGGAAAACAATAATTAATAATATTTTTTTATTTTTTATTTTAATTCTTTTCATAACTCTTTTTCCTTTCTATATTTTCATCTTATAATTTTTTTTAGTAGTAGAACTAACATTTATAATTGGAAGAAATCCAATAAAAGTAGTCATCATTATTTTTTCAACTTTATTTACAACTTTACCATCAGAATGGAAGAATCCCTTTCTCTTATACTCATTTACAAATGTAATTGTATAATTCTTACCTTCTGCAATATTAATTTTCTCTCCATTATTAATATTAATTACATTTTCACCATCAGTTAGAGATACCTCTTTTAATGTATATTCTTGTGGTACAACTTCTAGCAAATCGTAAGAATTTGGTTCTAGATAAACACTTTGACAAGTTCCACCTTTAATATTTAACCACATATCTTCATTTTCATTATCAGTAATATGGAATTGGAAATCTTTTTCTTTTGTACTATTTAATACTTCTTTACAGATTTTAACTTTTGATTGTACTTTAAATGAATCTCTAGCCTTATATTCTTTAGAAGTATCTAATTCATAATTATCATCTGCTAAAGCTCCAATTATCTCCACTTCATTATTTATAGTTCCAGCATCATTATCCGTAACTTTATAAGATGCAGATAATATTATTTGACCATTAGCACCTAAAGAATCTATTTTCACTATTCTATCAGTAACTAATTCATAATCATTAGAAGAATTAAAATAAGCTTTCTCATTATTTTCTTTAACCATAATATCTCTAATTGGATAACTTGCATTATTTTTTACGATAATTTCATAATTAACAATGTCTCCAGTACGATAGTAATCTTGACGATTAATAATCTCTTTAGTAATTGATGGACTAAATAATCCTTTTTGAACTTTCCATTCACCATAGATTACTACATCCTCTTCTGGCATTATAAATTTATCTTCTTTATACCATCCCAAGAATTTATAACCTACTGGTTCACTCTTAACATTTTCCAATGTAACTTCAGCACCTGGTTTAAACTCTTTAGTATCAGGTAATAAACTATCTGCATTTGGAGGAAGAATAGTATCATGGAATTGATAACTTACTTTATAAGTAACCTCTTCAAACTGACCAACTAATACAACATCTTTTCTAGGCATCTCAAATTCACCATCTGTAATAATCGCATCTTCAGTTGCCCATCCTAAGAATCTATACCCATTAAATATATCGCCTATTTTTAATGAATCTACAGTAACAGTTGATCCTACAAAATATGTTTTTTCACTTGGTAATATATATCCATTAGGTGTTACACCATTTAATTCATAAGTAACTTTATTTTCACTTGTTCTAGTATAATATCCTCTAAATAATACATCTTTTTCTGGCATTATAAATGAACCATTTTCTGAGACTTCAACATCTTCAGTTGTCCATCCACTAAATTCATATCCTTCAATTTCTAAAGGTAATGATACACCTACACTAGTTCCAGCTGCATATGAAGCATCTAACGGTTTAATTGGTGCATTACTAGGAACATCACCAGTATATTCATATTTTACATTAAATAATGTAGCAAATTCACTTCCCATAAATACATGAACAGTATTTGATTTAATAGTTAAATCTTTTTCACTTGCTGTAGCAAAGTTATAAAAATCTCTTCTTATTTCTTTTTCTGGAGTAGTTGGATCATCAACTGTTGGAGTTATAGTCTTTATTCCGACAGTAAGTTCACAACCAGCTTGTAGATTTTTAACTTCAAAAGTAACTGTTCTAGTCTTCTCACTATAATGTAATCCATGATAAGTATACTCTGTATGATCTTCGTTCCATACTCCATTATCTAGCACATCTTCATTAGTATCATCAACTACCTTACCAGGACACGATTTAGTAGTTCCTCTCTGAACAGCTCCAATACTTCCATCTTCAGTCGTAACAAAGCCATCAAATATAAGACCATCTGGAATTCTATCTTGAACATATATAGTTCCACTTCTTACATCAGCCACAGTCTTATTATCGGATTCAATTCCAGCCTTATCTACTCCATCATACGAAACATTTAAATAATACGTTAATGGAGAATTTTCTTTTACCTCAACGTCATTATCAAGTAATGTTGCAAAACTTGAGCCGACCATTATCGTAAGCAAAATACATAAAGCAGCTAAAGCATAGACAACATATTTCTCTGATTTAAGCTTTTCTAAATGAATCTTTTTTAAACGTAACTTTCCCATATTTCATTGTCCTTTCACATCAGAAATTTATTGTTTAATTATATAAGGATTATTAACTTAAACTTACGTGCTAACATAATTACAACAACTTCTCTTTTACATATTTTAAAGATCACATACTTTTCATATCTTCTACTTTATATAAATAATACCATTTATATATTTTCTTTTCAAGATATAGAAAAATAAATTAATTTACTTTTAAATTTTTAATAGGTATAAGTACTTATATTTACTAAATTATGATAAAATATATTAGGTGATAATAAATGAAAAAAAGAAAGAAAAAAATCAAAAAAATTTTTAAATATCCATTCCTAATTATATTGGTCATAATTGTAGGTTATAGTTCTATAACTATATACAAAAAATACGAAGAAAAACGCAACGCCTTTGATATACCTGTCATCAATGATATTAATGATGAAAACTCAAAAAAACTCACATCATTGAAATATTCAGAAAATGAAATTATTTTTATAAAAAAAGAATTAAGTGAAAATAATATAAATTATTTAATCGAAAACAAAATAGATAATAACTTAGCCATGGACATCATTAATGAAACCTATTACATCGATGAATATCTAGAAAAATATATTAAATATTTTAACGAAAATCCCACTCTTACTTCAAAAGAAGTCATTACTAGAATCAATTCACATTTAGATGATGGATTCTATGAAAATACTGAAAAAACAAATGATACATTAGGAAAATTTGTTATACTAAATAAGCACTATTACAGCGATAGTAATTACAAAGGTGAAAACTTAATTACAGTAGATGCAAAATATAATTTATATGGTTATGAATTTCAGTTATCAAAAGAATGTTATGAAGCATTCTTAAAAATGTATAATGATGCTGAAAAAAACGGTTATGCATTTAAAATAAATTCAGCTTACAGAAGCTATGAAAAACAAATTAACATATATCAAGGATGGGTCAACAAAGATGGACAATCTCTTGCAGACACCTATTCTGCTCGTGCTGGTTACTCTGAACATCAAACTGGATACGCATTTGACGTTCGTGATTATCCTTTAACTAATGACGATTATTCTAAAACAAAATCTTTTACTTGGGTAAGCGAAAACGCTCACAAATATGGATTTATAATTAGATTTCCAAAAGGTAAAGAATATATTACTGGCTATCAATATGAATCTTGGCATTATCGTTATGTAGGATTAGAAGCTGCGAAATATATTCACGATAATAATATAACATTTGAAGAATATTATGAATACTTTATTAGATTTAATAATCCTAGAAATTTATCATAAGATGAGTAATCTCATCTTTTTTATTTGGCATAAAAAAAAGAAGAAACTATTACTTAGCTTCTTCTTGAGCTCTTGTTTCTCTGATAACTGTAATTTTAATAGTACCAGGATATTGCATTTCACTTTCAATTTTTTCTTTCATTTCACGAGCTATTTTATAACTTTGTGAATCATCAATTTGATCAGGTTTAACCATTACTCTTACTTCTCTACCAGCTTGCATTGCAAATGTCTTATCTACACCTTCAAAACTATTACCAATTTCCTCTAATTGTTCCAATCTCTTGATGTAATTTTCTAAAGAATCATTTCTTGCCCCAGGTCTAGCAGCCGATAACGTATCAGCAACTTGTACTAATACTGAAATAATACTAGTTGCCTCAGCATCTCCATGATGAGATTTAATTGCATTTATTACAACAGGATCTTCATGATATTTCTTAGCTACTTCTTCACCAAGCTCAACATGGCTTCCTTCAACTTCAAAGTCAATTGCTTTACCAATATCATGTAGTAAACCAGCTCTTTTAGCTAATGTTACATTTTCACCCAACTCTGAAGCCATTAAACCACATAAATGCCCAACTTCTATTGAATGTTGTAAAGCATTTTGACCATAACTTGTTCTAAAATTTAATCTACCAATTAAATTAACTAATTTAGGATCAACTTTAGTTAAACCAAGTTCATAACAAGTCTCATTACCCATTTCAGTAATCTTCTCGCTCATATCTTTTGTTACTTTATCATAGACTTCTTCGATTCTTGCTGGATGAATTCTACCATCTTTTATTAAAGTTTCAATAGTAATTTTAGCTATCTCTCTTCTTAAAGGATCAAAAGATGATATAACTATTGCCTCTGGAGTATCATCAATAATTAAATCTACTCCTGTAACAGATTCAATAGTTCTGATATTTCTTCCTTCTCTACCAATTAATCTACCTTTCATTTCATCATTAGGTAAAGTAATTGTACTAACTGTTTGTTCATTAGTTACATCATTAGCATATCTTTGCATACTTGTAACTATTAAACCTTTTGCTATTTCATTAGCTTTTAATTTAGCTTCTGTTTCACGTTCTTTAATATAATCAGCTATTTCTAGTGACATATTTTCTTCTACTCTTTTCATGATTAAATCATGAGCTTTTTCTTTAGAAAATTTTGCAATTGATTCTAATTGCTCCATTTCACTTTTTAATAATTCGTCTATTTTAGCTTCTTTTTCTTGTAAATCTTTTTGTTTATTAAGTAAATTATTATCTTTTTGATCTAACATTGCATCCCTATTTTGTAAAATCTCTTCTCTCTTATCAAGATTTTTTTCTCTTTGTAGTAATCTCTCTTCTGATTCTTTTATCTCAGCTTTCTTTTCTTTAATTTCTTTATCAGTTTCTTGTTTCAAACGATAAGACTCTTCTTTTAATTCTAAAATAGAATCTCTCTTTTGTTTTTCCGCTTCTTTCTTTGCTTGATCAATTATTTTTGTTGCTTTATTTTCGTTATTTTTATTACGAATATAATTAACAACTAGAACTATAATAACACCTAAAAAAATCCCCACAAGAAGTGCTAAAATGGCCATTATTGTTTTGTCCATTTTGTACCTCCATATCTATTTTATAGAAAAATTATAAATTATAACAATCTAATCATCTATAAACCTATTATAAAAAACTTTTTGTTTTTTTTCAACATAAAAGAAAAAGATAATATTTAATAAAAAAAGAATACTCAAGATTTGAATATTCTTAAATTTTACTTAACTACTTTGAAGCAAAACAAAACAAATAAATTAGTAAAGCTATAAAGCCAACTGTAAATATAATAGCTGTTACTTTTTTAAATTTAATTAAGAATGTATTTTGACTATCTTTTACTTTTTCTTGTACTAATGGCATATTTTCTGGAAGATTATTTGCACCTTCCTTGGCAATAATACTATTTTTAAAATTAGGATCATATTTTTCTTTTAATCCCGTTTGAAAAGTATTTATTTTATCACTTTGTACTCCAAGACCTTGAAAATCATTTTCATCATAACCAGAATGATGCATAATAGTACATAGTAAAACTACATATTTAGCCCATTCATCACTAACCATATACATTGTATATCTAGATTTTCCATTTATTACTGGCATTCTTTTAGAAATCATAGCAACCATTTGATTAGAATTATTATATATACACATATCTATTTCTTTATTATGTCCAACTTCATAACAATTAAGTTCAACACCATTCATCACAAGTTTGTTATAACAATATGATTGTAATCCTTCTTGTTTAACTGGAATATATTGAATTTCTCCAACTTGATTCCCTGCTGCATCAAAAATCTTAGGTAACATTGTTTCATAAAGAGCATCAGTTGATTTCTCTTTTACCATTTGACCTACCATCGATATTACACTTTCTATAGTTCCAAAATTAGTATTCTGTTCCCAAAATTTAACAACATAATTTTCATTATTTGCAAAATTAACTGATAAATCATAAGAATCTTTATTTAATCTACCAGTTATATTACATATTTCTTGATTTCTTGCAATAACAGTTGATCTATAAGGTATGACAGTTGTTTTTGCCTGTAAACCAAGTCCCCCTAAATCAGCATTTAATCCAGCTTTAGTATCCCACTCCATTTTTATATATTCTGCAATCATTTTATACTCCTCCTACTATAAATCCATTATAAGCATTAAAAAAAATACTGTCAATAAACTAAACTTGTCAGTAAACAGTATTTTTTTAATTTATTTCTTTATTTTTTAAAGACAAACTATATTCTTCAAACTCTTTTTTATCTGTCATTTCAGCAATAACTGCTATTGTAGCTTGCATTTCCTTTAATGCATCAGCATTACCATTAACAGATTCTGAATAAAATCTTCCGTCTTTATCAATCAATATATACCAATCTTCATTCCAAAAAGCAAAATCCATATTATATATTGATCTTCTATAAAAGTGCTTTTTGCTTTCTTCACTAACATTTCTATATTTTATTGAATTAACTACTCTTCCAATCTCAATTTTATCTAGACTAACTGCTTCATTAGTAAATTTACAAGACTTAATATTTTTCATAGGATCAGTATACTGTTTATCGACTTTACCAAATTGTAAATTTTCTAATTTAAAACCTTCTTCTAACATAATAACATCAAGTTTTTTATGATATATATCAGTTTTAGAATATACTTCATCATCTTTTTCTAGAATTGTTGGAGTTGGTAAATATTGTGGCCATGGTTCACCTTCTGGTTTTAAATAAGAATTTCTTCCTATACAAGTAACTTTTAAATATCCTTCTTTTTCATTTAATCTAGTTTCATTCATTATTGCACGAATGCCTTCACTAAATACTAAAGCAACATCTTTATTCGTTTTATTATCACCTATTGCTTCAATACTATTAGCTATCAACAATTCACCATTGCGTTTTAATGGTGAAAAAGAAGCTAACTTACCATCTGGTGTATAAGTAAGTAATATTCGTCCATTTTCACACAATAAAGCATGCAATAAATGATTATGAGCAATATCTAAAGTTCTTATACAACATCCTGCTCTATAACCTAAAACATAACCAAGAGCATCATCCATTTTCATTACTTCATATTTATAGCCATTATCTATAACACCACTTACATAAGGAATAGAAGAAGTTTTTCTCGTTAATTGTTGAGTGTAAATTTTTACCACTTCACGATAAATAACTTCATTTGGATATTTTGTTTTATTACCCAATCCAATTTCATATAAATAATCTTCCAAAGGATATAAATCTGGAGTTACATCAAATTTAACCCCTTTCATTTTTTCCTTCAAAATAATTTCAACTTGTTTAATTGTAATATGACCCTTGCAAGTTTCTTTTATTTCATCAAAAGTATTAAACAAATAAAACCAAGTATTCTCAAAAGCTGAAGAACTTCTAAGTAACTCACAAATATTATTACCTGTAAATAAGAAATTAATAAACTCTTGATTCAATAATGGTTCATATTTTTTACCTACTTGTCGCAGTTCTACATCACTAACTTCCAATTTACTAACGCAATCCAAGAAAGCTTTACTAACATTACCATAGTCTCCTCTTAAAATAGCTACTGTTCTATCTAATCCAAAGATTAAATACATTCTAATTGCTTTACTATAAATATCTGATATCTCATCCTGTGTTTTATCTTCTAATAACTTAACAATTTTATTTATCTGTTTAACATTTAATTTCATAATCTGTGAAATTTTAATTCCATTTAAATAATTCATTGAATGTGCTGTCTTATTAAATCGCATATGAAATATACTCTTTAAATCACTAGGATTATCAAACAACTTAGATAATTCTAATCCATCACAATTAAGCACGCAATTTATTAAATAAGAATTAATCATATTTTTTTCTTCTAAAGAATATTCATCATGAAATAATTTAGTATATAAAAATTCTAACAATTGTTGAAACAATTCATTATTTTCTTTTGCGAATTCTTTAACACATTGAAAAATAAAAAAATAATATGGTTTACTAATATTTTTAAGATTTATAAAATCTGTCGTAAAAATATAGCCACCAGAAATCGCTTTTCCAACCATATCTTTAAAATAATTTTCTAAATCATTCTTATCCAAAAATATACTCGTTTCTTTCTCAGAAACCAAATTATATAAAATCATTAGCTCATTTTGTGTCATACATTCTAATGTATCTTTTCCAATACTAAGAGCTTTATTTATCTGAGCTAAATGATAGCTTTTACTTCTTAGCATTGGAATAATTGTATTAGCTTCTAAATCATAATAGGACCTTTTTATTCCTTCCGATGTTTCATAAACTTTTCTAAAATCTTCTGGCAACAAAATTTCTTCAGCATAATAGTTCATCAAAGTTGTCCATGTTCTTTTATTTATCAAACTTGCTAAATCGTAAATCCCACTTGCAATAGTACTATTATATAAATTCGTACAATTAATACTTTCTAAAATAGTACTAGGAATACTTTTAGCAAAAAGAACAATAGCTTGAAAATATACATTATTTACGATATTTTCAAGTATTTTAAGACTTTTTATTTCTTTAATAAAAATCTGTATTTTACGTAATCTATCCTTCGAAAAATAAATAGATTTATTTAAAGCTCTCGTATCTTGTAAATTAATGTTTTCAACACAAAGTAATCTTCTCTGGCATTCTTCATCTTCAAAAATAAGTTCTTGTATTTGTGCTGGTGACATTTTGAAAAACAATCCTAAAACATCATCATCTTCCATCTTTTTTATTCTATTTATAACTTCATCATCACTTAAAACAACTAACTTTTCTTCTTCACTCATTGCTTTTAGCAAAGGATAAAGTTTTTTTCTATTGAAATTATAAGACTTTAATAACTCACTTTTATATTCTTCTATTTTTACTACTTCCACTAAAATCACCCCTTAAACTTAAGACTTTATTATACACGAAAAAAAAGAAAAGTAAACTTCTTACTCTTCTCCTAATACTTCGCCAGTTTCTGGATCAATTTTTACTTCACTCTTTTTAGATGATTTTGGTTTCTTCATTCCATTAACAATATCATAATGTTCACGTATCATATATTCAAGTTCATCTCTTAATTCAGGAGTATCTCTAAGCAATGCTTTAACATTTTCTTTACCTTGTCCAACCTTCTCACCATTATATGAATACCATGCACCACTTTTTTCTAATACACCGATTTCTGTTGCTAAATCAACAATTTCTCCTTCTCTAGAAACTCCTTCACCATACATTATATCTAGTGTTGCAGTTCTAAATGGTGGAGCAACCTTATTCTTAACAACTTTAACATTTGTCTTATTACCCATAATTTTTTCGCCCTGTTTAATTTGTTCAGCTCTTCTTACCTCAAGTCTAATTGTTGAGAAGAATTTTAAAGCTCTTCCACCAGGTGTAGTTTCAGGATTACCAAACATAACCCCAACTTTTTCACGTAATTGATTAATAAATATAGCAGTTGTTTTAGTTTTATTAAGTGTTCCAGATAACTTACGTAATGCTTGAGACATCAATCTAGCTTGTAACCCCACATGTGAATCTCCCATTTCGCCTTCTATTTCAGCTTGTGGTACTAATGCAGCAACTGAGTCTATTACAACTAAATCTATTATTTCACTTCTAACCAAGGCTTCACAAATATCTAATGCTTGTTCACCCGTATCAGGTTGAGAAAGCAATAACTCATCTAAATTTACTCCTAAGTTTTGAGCATATACTGGATCTAAAGCATGTTCTGCATCAATAAATGCTGCTCTTCCTCCATTTTTTTGTACTTCTGCTATTGCATGTAATGCAAATGTTGTTTTACCAGAAGATTCTGGTCCATATATTTCTATTATTCTTCCTTTTGGATACCCTCCAACACCTAATGCAACATCAAGTGATATTGATCCTGATGAAGTAGCTTCAATATTTAAATGTGCATCAGAACCAAGTTTCATTATTGACCCTTTACCAAATTGTTTTTCAATATCCGCTAAAACTTGTTCTAAAGCTTTATCTTGTTCTTTGACTGTTTTCATTTATTTTTTTCCTCCCACATGTTTAATGACATCTTCATTTTATAATATTCAAGTTATATTTGTCAACACTTTTTCGAACATTTGTTTTTGTTACCTTTTTTTCCCATAAAAAAAGAATTTCAACCAATTTCTTAATCGAAATTCTTTTTTTCTACATCTCTGTAAAAATAAAATCTTTATTTGCTAAATAATACTGACAAGCAGAAACTATGCTCATAATAGTAGCAACATAAACAAATAGATAATCAATTCTAATTCCCTTACCTATAAATGCAAATGGCATATTATAGAAGAATACTAATGTTACACCAATCATCATAAAAATTGTCTTAATTTTGCCTGGCCAAGAAGCCGCAACAACTTTTCCTTTACTACCAGAAGCCATTTTAATAGAATCTACTACTATATCTCTTGTAATTATAATAACAGGTACTATTAATGGAATAAATTTATCATAGGCTAAAATAATTAATACACCATTTACTAATACCTTATCAGCAATAGCATCCATTACTTTTCCAAAATCTGTGACTAAATTATATTTTCTAGCGATATATCCATCTAAGAAATCAGTAACAGATCCTATCATAAATAATACACCACAAATGATATATTTTAAATCAACATTTTCAACACCAAGTACAGAGAATACAGGAAATTCTAATCCTACAGCTCCCCATGGCATACATAACATAATTAAAACAATTAATGATAATACTAATCTAACACAAGTTATTTTATTAGGTAAGTTCATACCTTTTTTCTTATTACTTTTCTTTTCCATAATACACAACCTTATCTACTATTTACATAGCTAATCATATTCGTAGTCGTATTGTTTACTGTTATTTGTTTAATCGACCACAATACTACCAGTACAACTAAAACAGCTAAAGCAATTAATAAAACCAATACTAATTTATTAGCAGGTTTCTTTGTTGAATTAGTATATGGAGACACTATTTTTTCTGTTTGTATCTCTTCTTTTTGTTGTTCTTTCATTGCCTTCTCGATATCTTCTAGTGGTATCTTTGAAGTATATTCAAATAGATACTCATTAAATTCATCTATTATTTTTTCAGGTTCTAACCCTAAGTACTTAGCATAATCATATATATAATCTTTAAGTACAAAGATATCTTTAAAACATCCAATGTTTCCATCTTCGATATTTTCTAATATTAGCGTCTTAATCTCTAAATCACCACTGGCTTCTTCTAAGCTTACGCCTGACTCTTCACGTGTTGTACGCAAGAGTTCGCCAATCTCATTCAAGATTATTCACTCCTTTTCTATTGAATAATTAAAAAAATAAAAATTTTAATAAGCCACGTTCTGTACCCTATAAGGGTGGCAAATATTTATCTACCTACAAAATAGGTCCTTTGCATCGTTCTTTATTCCTAGCAAAGACTCCTCTACCAAAATTTGAGTTTCTCACTTGCGGGGTTTACCACGTTCCACTCTAAAGATTACTCTCTAGACTCGTCTCTTTGGCACTTTTATATCTAATTTAATCCCATAAGGACTATTTCGAAGCCGTTAGTACATAGTACTACCTAAGGTTATTTTTTCCCTTAGCACAAACACTACAATCATCACAGATTGTGTGAGCTTGGACTTTCCTCTACATAAAAACATGTAGCATTTGCCTAAAAATTTAAACTTCAATATTATTCTTCGTTTTTACCATAGACAACTTTTTCAAGTTGACTTAGTCTTCTAAGAAGGTCTACATTACTAACAGAACTATTTGAAGCTGATCCCTCAGCAGCTTCAATATTAGCTTTAATACGACGAAGCTCATTTTTTAACTTACCATTCTCATCGTTAAGTAATGTTACTTCCTTTTTTAATTTCTTTATCTCAATGATAAACTCATTATAATCATTAATAACTAGATCTAAAAATTTATCAACCTCTTGTGGTCTATAACCTCTAGCATCAATCTTAAATTCCTTATCCAAAATCTCTTGTGGAGTAAGTACAACTTTATCATTATACATAAACAAATCACCCTTCTTACAAGAAAATTATATATCGATATACTACTATTTGTCAAGGTTACGAGATAACACTGTTAATTCCATTTGAACAGAATCAATCATCTCTATCATATCTTGTATAAAATATTCTACTCTCATCTTTACTCCTCCTAAAACTATCTTATCTCATAACTAAATTTATTTCATTAAATTAGACAAAATTAGAAAAAATCTGTATGTAAAGCCTCTCCTAAATACTATATTTTCTTTTCATTATATAGTATAATTAATTAAGGTGATTCAGATGCAATACCCTAATAATATTAAAAAAGAATTTACTAAATTAAGTATATCTCATAGTAACAGAGGTATGAACCTTGAAGATGCTCTTAATCGTAGTAATGAACATTATTTAAGAAAAGATATTGCATTAATTTATAAGAAACCTACTCCTATTGGAGTTGTAGATGTTTCTTATAAAAATCACAAAAAAATAATTGAAAAAGCTTATTTCAAGGAGCAATCTACATTAGATTATAACGGTTTATATCGAGGGAAATACATTGAATTTGATGCTAAAGAAACTTTGAACAAAACGTCTTTTCCTCTATCTAATATCCACGAACATCAAACGACTCAAATAAGAAATGTTATTAAACATGGTGGTATTGTCTTTCTTATAATAAGAATGAATAATATTACTTACTTATTAACTGGTGAAGATTACATAAACTATATTGATAATGAAACACGTAAATCAATAAGTTATAATTATATTCAAGAATATGCTCATATTGTAAAAGAAACATATCAACCTCAATTAGATTATTTAAAAGTTGTTGATAAAGTATATTTTAAAGGAGAGTAAAGAAATGGCTACAAAAAACAATGTTACTCAGGGAAAAAGTAGTTCGACTAACAATTCTAAAAATGCTATTACAATAAAAAAGGAAACAAAAGTAGCACCAAAGAAATCTGTTACTAAAACTACTAAGGTTGAAAAAACAAATACTAAAAAGAAACCTGTCGGTTTGGAAAAAGTTAACAAACCTAAAAAAAAGAAAAAGAATTCTGGTAAAATATTAAATGCTATTTTATCAATATTTATGATTTTAGGTATTGGTATTATGATTTTAATTATGGCATTTTGTGCTTATATTGTAATATCAGCCCCACCATTTGAAACTGATAAGTTATATTCAAGAGAAGCTTCAGTTTTCTATGATAAAAATGGTAATGAATTCGCTCGTGTTGGAACAGAACAAAGAGAATTAAAAACATATGAAGAACTTCCTCAAACATTCATTGACGCTCTAGTAGCAACAGAAGATTCAAGATTCTTTCAACATAATGGATTCGATGTTATTCGTTTTATTAAAGCGTCTCTTGGACAATTAGCTGGTAATAGTAGTGCTGGTGGTGCTTCTACCCTAACAATGCAAGTTGCCAAAAACACTTTTAGTAAAAAAGAAAATGGAGATATAGACTCTAAAGGTGCAGCTGGTATCGTTCGTAAGTTTACTGATATCTATATGTCAATATTCTTGATTGAAAGAAACTATACTAAAGAAGAAATTATTGAGTTCTATGCTAACTCTCAAGAATTAGGTTATAATGCTTTTGGAGTTGAACAAGCAGCTCAAACATATTTTGGTAAATCTATAAGTGACTTATCACTTACTGAATCTGCTCTTCTAGTCGGACTATTTAATGGACCATCATACTATAACCCATATAAGTATGAAGAAAGAGCAAGTAACAGAAGAGCAGTTGTTCTTGATCTTATGGTAAGACATGGTTATATATCCGAAGAACAAGCAGAAGATGCCAAAGCAATCCCTGTAAGTTCATTATTATCTGAACAAAAAACAAAAACATTAAATAAATATCAACAATTCTTAGACCTTGTCCTTAATGAAATCGAAGATGACACAGGTTATAGTCCTTATACTACTTCTATGGAAGTCTACACTACTCTAGATCCTGAACTTCAACAATATATGACAGACTTAAATGAAGGAAACTTAGGATATAAATGGAAAACATACAAATACAACGATTATAAAGATGTTATTCAATTAGCTGCTGTTGTTACCGACGTTCATAACGGGTCAATTGCCGCTGTAAATAATGGTCGTCATCAAGATGGTGAACGTCAATTGGTTCGTGTTACTGACTTAGTCGCTCAACCAGGATCAACTGCAAAACCAATATTTGCATATGGACCATACATCGAATACAATAACGGAAGTACTGGAACACTTTTCTTTGACAATAAAATGACTTATTCTAATGGACAAGAATTAACAAATGCAGATAATTCTTATAAAGGTGCTATGACAATGCGTCAAGCTCTTGCCCAATCAAGAAATATTCCAGCTGTTCAAGCTTTCCAAGCCGTTGATAAAAATAAAATTTCTGAATTCGTTCATAATTTAGGAATAGATTATTGCCAATATCGTAATGGACAACCATATGATTGTAATCTTTATGAATCATACGCTATTGGTGGAGGTATCACAATAACTCCAAAACAAATGGCCGCAGCATATGGTACATTTGCAAGAAATGGTTATTATATTGAACCATATTCATATACAAAAATAATTTATAAAGAAACTGATGAAGTTGAAGAAAATAAAAAAGAAAAAATTCAAGCAATGAGTGAAGAAACTGCTTATATGATAACAGATATGCTAATTACTGCTACTCAACAAGGTGTTGGTGGAAATATTAATGTATCTGGAACTCAAATAGCATCAAAAACTGGTACAGCAACCTATGACACAGCTGCAATGAGAAAATTAGGAATACCAGACAGTGCATCAGCAGCAAACTGGGTAGTAACATACTCACCTGATTATGTTATTGCATTCTGGTATGGTGTAGATAAAGTATCAGATAGTAAAACTTATACTAACGCTATCGATGCCGCTGTTGAAAGAAAAAAAATATCAGCTATCTTAGCCAACAAAATATACAAGAAAAACTCAAAATTCACAAAACCTACAGGAGTAGTATCAGCAAACTACGAAATCGAAACAAACCCTGCGCAATTACCTTCAGATTACACACCTGCTGATCTAATATCTAAAGAACTTTTTAAGAAGGGGACTGAGCCAAGTGAGATATCGGATCGATTTGAACAGTTACGAAATCCAACAAATGGTAGCGCAGACGTAAATGGAAATCAAATCAATCTTAGCTGGGATGAAATTGCAACACCAAACGCAATTAGTCCAACATATTTACAAAAATATTTTAGTGAAAACTATGGTCAATTTGCTAGTATGTATTTAGAAAAAAGAAATACCTACAATACATCTACTATAGGAACTGTCGGATATCTAGTATATCTAGATACTGAAGCAGGATTACAACAAATTGGATATACAACTAATCCATACTTTGTATACAATGCTTCTGGAAGCGGAACATATAAATTTGTAATCAAATCAGCGTATAGTATATTTAGAGCAAATATGAGTTCTGGTCTAAACATATCAGTAGAAATCGAAGGAAGCATCCCTGAGCTTCCAACAGACCCAGAAACACCAAATCCTGAAGAAGAATAAGAATCAAATCTTATTCTTTTTTTATACCTAACTTTCAAACAAAGAATATATCCAACAATTTACACCAAAAGAAAAAGACTACTTAATAGTCTTTTTCTTATCTTTGCTAGTACAATCATCATAAAAAGCACATCTTTCACATTCTGGTCCACGAGCCTTACATATATATCTACCAAAAAGCACCATTTGATGATGACTCTTACTCCACAAATCTTGAGGTATCATCTTCATCAATTTTTTCTCAACAACTAAAACAGAATCATTCTTTCTCACTATCTTAAGTCGCTTACTAACTCTCTCAACATGTGTATCTACTGCAATCGCTGCTACATTAAATAAATTAGATAAAACTACATTAGCTGTCTTTCTTCCAACTCCAGGTAAACTTTCTAAATATTCCCTATCATTTGGAACTACACCATTATAATTATGCACCAACGACTTAGCTATTTCAATTATATAACCTGACTTCTTAGTATGAGAACCACAGCTCCTAATAATCTTCTCTATATCTTTTTTATCTGCATTACAAAGACCATATATATCATAATTACTAAACAATACTTTAGTAACTTCATTAACTCTCTTATCAGTACATTGTGCAGATAATACAGTAGCAATAAGTAACTCATAATCTCTATTATAATTAAGTTCACATCTTGCATCTGGCATCATCATATCTAACTTTTTATTAAAATTCTCTATAACCATTACGCATCCAACCAATCAAAATCTAGTATATCCTGTTCCTTCTTACTAATAACCTTATCTTTATTCTTTTCTTCTCTTCTATTTCTTATATATGAATTAACATCATCCATCGTTTTAAAGCCCTTTTTCTCCCATTCATAAATGATTTTATCAATATACCTAAAATTAGTCACGCCATTATAAATAGCTTCTCTAAGAGCTCCTAAAACAAGTTCTTCAGGAGTCCCACTAATTAACCAACCATTAATAAGTTCTAATTCCATTGAAGACATAGTTCTACCTAATTCTCTTTCAAAAACTTTAAAAATATCCTCTTTCTTCTCCTCTTTAGCTTCATTTAAAGTACTATCAATTATTGAACTATAAACACCATCTAAAACAACAACTTCGTTTAATCTATTTTCAATATCTTTAACACTCTCTAAACTAACTAACCCCTTAATCATTAAACTATTAAATGCTTCCATAGTCTTATTTATATCTAATCCCAAAGTATTACTCACTAACTCAACTTCAAAAGTATTATCAAAACTATTATCAAAATAAGCCAATACCAAAAATTCATTAAGACTAAGTTCATTTAAAATAGCTGTCTTAATCAAATAATCGCTAACAACTATCCTTTTAGAAGTTAATAATTTATATAATTGCTCCTTCATCTAACCACTTCTTCCTATTATTAACTAAATACTCTCTAATAGAAATATTATCATTATCTAATTCATTTCTTAAAATCAAACTAATTAATTCATCATATACAAACTGTATAATCTTACTAGGTTTAATATCAAGAATTTCACATATCTCATCACTAGTAACTTTTATATCCTTACGACTTCTAATAATTAATTTCTTATCTATCCTAGCTATCTCTTCTTTATCTATTCCTAAAATACCACCAGCTACTTGAGAAACATAAAGACCATAAGTAAATAAGACATTATCATCTATAATACCATAATTTATAATATTTTTAATCTTTTTTATATTTTCTCTTTCCTCTTTTGAAAAAGGAAATTCCAATTTTAAATCTAATTGACTATACATTCCACATATATCACTTACATAAACTAAAGATTCATCATATTCTATCCCTATAAATGGTAAGAAACCTAAATCTCTTAACATATTAAGTCCTTTAATAGCATTTTTATTTATTAATATTTTAGTAAGTTCTTCTTTTATTCTTTCTCTCGATAACTTACTTATCAATTCTCTATTCTTTTTTAATTCTTTATAAAGTTTATCCTCTATTTTAAAATCAAGCACTGTAGCAAATCTAACTGCTCTAAGCATTCTAAGAGGATCTTCATTAATTCTATCATTTATTTTACCTACACATCTAATAGTACCATTTTTTATATCTTCTTGCCCGCCTAGTATATCTATAATATTACCATCTTTATTCATACATAAAGTATTCATTGTAAAATCTCTTCTATTAATATCATCAAGTAAATTATCTACATATTCTATTTCTACTTTTTTTCTATCTCCATTATACCTTAAGTCTCGTCTATAAGTAGTAATATCTATCCTAAGATCATTAGTAACAATTTTTACAGCCCCATATTCATTACTAGTAACTTTTATATCCTGAAACATCTGAATAATATCTTTAACTCTCGCATTAGTACATATATCTACATCTCCAGATTCTATTCCTAATACATGATCTCTCACATATCCCCCAACAATATATGCTTCAAATCCATTTTCTTCAATTCTTTCTAATACATTAATTACGTTCATTAAATTACTCTCCTTAATTTTATTATATCATAAAAGTGCTTTTAATCTTTATATTGAATTATAAACTATACACTATAATAGTAGAAATAATTATATTAAAAAATATAATAACTAAAAACCAATAATAAACATTTTATTTTTCATCAAAAAAGATATATTTTCATATATCTTCATTTAATTTACTTTATTTTTTCACTTAACTCTTTATATAGAGAAGTTTCAAGTATACTTTTATCTCCATATTCTGTACTCATTGATTTATATTTTAGTTTTAATATTTTTCTTACTGAGTTATCAATTTGTTCTTCAGTTATTTTACCTTCATTAATACTTTCTTTAATATAATTAACAACGTAATCAGGATTATAAGGCATAAGCAATATATCTACTCCAGCATTAATAGCCATTTCATATACTTCTTTTTCTCCATATTTATTTATAATAGCGCCCATTCTTAAACTATCTGTAATAACAAGACCTTCATATCCTAATTCTTCTCTTAATAGGTCGTTAATTATCTCTTTGGATAACGAAGATGGTACACTTGTTATCTCTGGATAATATAAATGTCCAATCATCATAACTGGTGCATTATTTTTTATAACTTCTTTAAAAGGGATTAAATCTTTTTCTAATAACTCTTCTTTAGTTTTATTTACTTCTGGTAATCCATCATGAGAATCAGTTGATGTAGACCCATGATTAGGAAAATGTTTATAAACCGGAATAATTCCTCTATCTTGTAAACCCAAAGCAACAGACATTCCCATTTTAGACACTAAGTCAGAATCACTACCAAAGCTTCTATCTCCAATAACATTACTATCTACATATAAAGTATCTATAACTGGTGCAAAATTCATATTAAAACCAAGTGTATTGAGTTCCATACCTATTAATCTACCAACATCATAAGTAAATGCTGTATCATTTTTTTCTCCAATAGTACTCATCGATGGTATATATGTTATACCATTACTATATCTATCCTTTAAAGAAATAAGTCTTTGAACTCTTCCTCCCTCTTGATCAACTGATATAATCATTGGAATATTAGATGAATCTTTTATCTTTTTTGTAAGTTCAATCATTTCATCTACATTTCTATTTTTAAAATCAGTAGTTTCAACTATAACACCACCAGGTTTAACGGTACTTAATAGTTCTTCTATAACATATTCTTTACTTTCTTTTTTTAATCTATCTTCATTCTTCTTTAAAGAAATAATCATCATTTGACCTATTTTTTCTTCTAAAGTTAATTTGTTTAATCTTTTTTCTATTATATCACTAAATAACTTTTCTTCCTCTTTTATAATCATTTCTTCATCAAACTTCTTTTTATCTTCTAAACTTCTTGGTTTTAAAATATTAACAACTTTTACATTATCATCACTTACTAAATTCCATCCTTCAATATACCTATCATATTCAATAATCTCTACATTAGTATCAATAACATATTTCTTATCTATAAATATTTCACTATTAATATTTACTATATCATTTAATAATAAATATTGTGATAAAGTTATTTCTTCATCTTTAGCTATACTATATTTATAGTAATAATATGCTTTATCATCAATTACTTTAACCCAATTATCATCATATATATTCTTGTCAAACAATTCATTTATATTGATATTTTCCAATTGAATTTCGTTTCCGTTTTCATCAAGTATTTTTTCTTCAAACGATACTCTAATAGCTATATTAAAATTCTCTGTATTTTTAATAGAGACTTTGTTATGCAAAGTCTCTTCATTCATCCATTTATCTGGAGTTTCAAATGTTTCTTTATAATCATTTCTAAATATCTCTATATTAAAGATTTCATTTTTTTTCCACAATAATAGACCTAAAGCTACAAGAATAACTACAATCAATACGACTAATATTATTATTCCTTTTTTCATATATTGATTCCTTATTATCTTAAACTTTCTATTTTTTCATTATAATCATCACTTAAACATACATATGATCCAGCAACAACCATATCTGCTCCTGCTTCTTTAACAAGTTTAGCAGTTTCTTCATTTATACCACCATCAACATTTATTACATAGTGATATCCATTTTCTTCTCTTATATCTTTAAGAGTTTCTATCTTATATAGAATTTCATCCATAAATTTTTGTCCACCCTTACCAGGTTTAACACTCATTACTAATACTTGATCAATATGATTTAAAAGTGGAACTATATGACTAACTTTAGTTTCTGGATTAATTGCTATTCCAACCTTTAATGAAGTATGTCTTATCATATTTATAACATCTATTGGTCTTCTATGAGATTCATAATGTAAAGTTAAGTATTCTACATTACTCATTTTGGCAAATTCTTTAACATATTTATTAGGTGAACACATCATCATATGTACATCTAACTTTTTATTAGTTTTTTTAAACATTTTTTTTATCTCAGAAACAGTATAATTAGCATCATGTACAAATATACCATCCATCATATCTACATGAATATAATCAGCATTTGATTCATCAATTTTACTTATTGTTGTTTCAAGATCCTCTTTTCTTGTTAAAAAAGATACTCCTACTTTCATTTCTCTAACTCCTCCAAAAATAATAAATAATTATTATATCTAGATTGTAAAATCATTTTATCATTTAATGCGTCTTTTACCCCACATTCTTTTTCTTTTTTATGTATACAATCTCTAAATTTACATTCATAATTTGCAAATTCAACAAACGTATTACGTAAATCCTCTTTATCCATATCTTTTAAGTCTAAAGCAGAGAAACCAGGGGTATCAGCAATATAACCATCTGATATTGGATAAAGTTCAACATGTCGTGTTGTATGTTTACCTCTTCCTAAAGCTTCACTTATCTCATCAGTCTTTATATCTAAGGTATTATCTAGTCTATTAAGTAAACTGCTCTTTCCAGCACCAGTTTGTCCAGCAAGTACTATGATTTTATTTTTTATTAATTTTTTTATTTCATTAGTTTCTGTACCATAAACAACTTTTATTCCAATCATTTCATAGTATTTTCTTAAGTTATTTATCGTTTCATATTCTACTTCATTTAGTAAATCTAATTTTGTAAAACATATTACAGGTTCAATATTATTGAATGTTATTACACTAATTAGTTTATCTAATAAGTTTAGATCTAGATTAGGCTTTTTAGTACTAGTTACTATAAAAGCCATATCTACATTAGCAATTACAGGTCTATTAAGTTCGTTTCTTCTAGGTAAGATTTCATCTATTACATTATTATCTAAATCAATCATTACATTGTCACCAACCACAGGACTTATTTTATCTTTTCTAAATTTTCCTCTAGCACGACAACCATATAACAGATCTCCAACTTTAACTGTATATAGATTACTTATTACTTTTATTATTTGACCATTCATCTAACAAAGACCATCACAATCTCCTGGATCTTCAGGTTCTGGATCTTCTTCAACTGGAGCTGTTGCTACTCTTATTATTAATTTAGTTCCGCTTGTTACTGTATAACCTTGACTTCTACTTTGATAGAAGATAGTGCCCTCATCATAGCTTGAATCTGGTACCTTTTGTATTTCTAAAGTAACACCATGTTCATTACAGAATTTTTGCACCTCATCAACAGTATAGCCATCTCTAAAATCAGGATACTTAACAGACACATTAGGAATATATAAAGTAATACTATCCTTAGCACCTAATTTTTGTCCTGGTTCAACAGATTGTCCAATTATAGTACTTTCATCGTATTTATCAGGATTATCTACTTCTTTTTTCTCTGGATATACAAGTATTCCATAAGCTTCTAATGTACCTTTTATCTCATAATAGTTTTTTCCAGTATAATCTAGAATATCATATTTTAAATCACCGATTGACACATAAATAGTAACCGTAGTACCTTTAGTACGTTTAGCACCGCTTGGTGGATTAGTTTTAACAACTTTACCAGCAGCTACTTCATCATCGCTAATATCAATTGTAGAATCAGCTACTTCGAACCCCAAAGATTGAAGTTCATCAATAACTTCTCCAACACTTTTTCCTTCTACTTCAGGAACAGTTATATCTTTTTCTTTTAATATAGAAGGTAATAATAATACAAAAGCAGCAACTAAAACAAATAAGCCCACAAATATTGAAGCTAATATTACAAGTAATTTATTTTCTTTTTTTACTTCATCATCAGTTACTTGTTTAACACTCACTTCTTCTACTTCTTCCTCTTCATTTTCTACGCTTATTGCTTTTTCCACTTGTTTAGTAAACTTCTTATTATCTCCATCTAATTCTGGATATTGATATTCGAATCTCTCTTCATTTATTCTTGATTCATCTAAACAAGTTTTTAAATCCTCATACATCTCACGAGCATCGTTATATCTATTTTTAGGATTTTTAGCAGCACTTTTTAAAATAATGTTTTCTACACTTTGTGGTAAATCAGGCAATTCTTCTCTAATACTAGGTAATGGTTCTTTTAAATGTTTTAAAGCTATTTCAACTGCGTTATCACCACGATATGGTAAAACTCCAGTTAATAATTCATACATTAAAATTCCCATTGAATAAATATCACTTTTTAATGTAGAACCTTTACCACTTGCTTGTTCAGGAGGTAAATAATGAACACTACCCATTACTGAATTAGTTTGTGTTAGTTGTGTTGCATTCATCGCCATTGCAATACCAAAGTCAGTAATTTTTACTAATCCATTCTCCAGTATCATTATATTTTGAGGTTTAATATCTCTATGAATTATATAACTATCGTGTGCAACACTTAAACCATCAGCAATTTGACTCATTATATCAACAACTTCAGTAGTTGTAAGTTTTCCACGCTTTTTGGTTAATTCTTTTAAATTCTTCCCTTCAATATACTCCATAACAATGAAGTATTGACCATTATCGTCTCCAACATCATAAACCTCTACAATATTTGGATGACTTAAACTACTAGCATTTAATGCTTCTCTTTGAAACCTTCTAACAAATTTTTCATCATTAGATAAATCTCCTCTTAAAACTTTAACAGCTACATCTCTATCTAAAATAGTATCATAAGCTAAATAAACATTAGCCATTCCACCTTCTCCAATAGATTTAATTATTTGATAACGATCATTAATTTTTTGCCCTTTCATAATCATTCTTCTTCACCACTTTCAAGAGATAGATAAGCTACTGAAATATTATCAGTTCCTCCACGAGCATTGCTCTTTCGTATCATTTTTATAACTTGTTCCTCTATTTCAAGTTCTTCATCGTTTAATACTTTTTCTATTTGTTCTTTAGTTAACATTGTTGTAAGTCCATCACTACATAATAATATTCCATCAACATTTCTGTCTACATCAAACACATCCAATTCTGCTTTTTCACTACTACCAAGTGCTTTCATTAGAACATTTCTCTTAGGATGATACTTAGCTTCTTCTTCTGTTAAATCCCCAGCTGCGACTAGTAAATTAACTAAAGTATGATCATTAGTTACTTTAGTTAATTTACCATTCTTATATACGAATCCTGAAGAGTCTCCTATATTACCAAATAATAAGTAATCATCTGTTAATAGTGCCATAACAGTTGTAGTTCCCATTCCTAGTGCTTCAGGATGAGTCTTTGTATGATCTAATATTTCTTTATTAATTTCACTAATATTATCTTTCATCCAATTTATAGCGTCTAACTTACTTCCTACTGTATTAGTTTCAGAAAATCTTTTTCCCATATGAGTAACTACTATTGAACTAGCAACTTCACCAGCTCTATGTCCACCCATACCATCCGCCACTATAAGTAGATATTCATTATTAGCATTTTTAAGTATTGTAACAGAATCCTCATTATGATCTCTTACCTTACCAGAATCTGTTAAATAAAATGTTTTCATACCTTCACCTCTTTACTTCTAAGTTGACCACAAGCTGCATCAATCTTACTTCCAAACTCTTTTCTTATCGTAACATTAATACCACGTTTCTTTAAAGTATCATAAAATTTCATTATTTGTTCTTTACTAGCTCTTTTAAACTCTAGATGATTAGTTTCATTATAAGGAATTAAATTAACATATACGTTCATTCCTCTAAGTAATGCAGCTAATTCAATAGCTTGAGTTTCATTATCATTTACTCCACTAAGCATAACATATTCTATTGTTACACGTCTATTTGTTTTATCAATATATTCTTTTATAGTATCAATTAAGAGTGGTAATTTATACGCCTTATTGATTGGCATTATTTTATCTCTTAATTGTGTATTTGGAGCATGTAATGAAATTGCTAAATTAATTTGTAAATCTTCTTCCATCAATGTTTTTATCTTAGGTACAATACCACAAGTAGATAATGTAATATGTCTAGCTCCAATTGCTATTCCTTTAGCATCATTTATTATTCTAACAAAATCCATTACATTATCATAATTATCTAAAGGTTCCCCTATTCCCATTATTACTACACTTGAAATTCGCTTTTTTATATTTTCTTCTACTAATAAAATTTGTTGTACCATTTCATAACTTTCTAAGTTACGTACCTTTTTAAGTCTACCAGATTCACAGAACGCACATCCCATATTGCATCCCACTTCACTACTAACACATATCGATAAACCATAATCATGTTCCATCAAAACAGCTTCAACAAAGTTACCATCAAATAACTTAAATAAATATTTCTTAGTTCCTTTATCTTCTTGTTTCTTTTGAATACTAATCATTCTAAATGAAAAATCATTATCAAGTTTTTCTTGTAATTCTTTTTTTACATTAGTCATTTCAAAAAAAGAAGTAACTTTCTTTTCATAAAGCCACTCAAAAACTTGCAAAGCTTTAAACTTCTTTTCATTTATATCTAAAAAATATTTTTCTAAGTCTGTTCTTTTAATACCATATATATTTTTCATATTTACACCTATTATAATTATAACATAAATAGAAATAAATACATCAAAAAATAACATATAAAAAACCAATTATCTAACATAATTGGTTTTATCTTTATTCCAAATGTACTCTTAATTTACGAATAACTTTCTTTTCTATTCTAGATATATAAGATTGACTAATACCAAGTAATTCTGCTACTTCCTTTTGTGTATATTCTTCTGTGTTATAAAGGCCATATCTCATTATCATTATTTGTTTGTCTCTATCATTTAAATGATCCAAATAACTTTTTAGTAATTCGATATCTGTTTTCTTCTCATATTCTTTATAAGTACTATCATCTTTATCACTTATTATATCTTCTAAATGAAGTTCATTTCCTTCTGCATCATAACTTAATGCTTCTTCAAAACTTATATCACTAACTCGCTTCTTATTCTTTCTTAAGTACATTAATATTTCATTAGATATACAACGTGAAGCATAAGTCGCAAGCCTTATATTCTTATCTATCTTATAAGTATTTATTCCCTTAATTAATCCTATTGTTCCAATACTAACTAAGTCTTCTAAAGTTTCTAAAGTGCTTTCATACTTCTTAGATATAAAGACAACCAATCGTAAATTATGTTCTATTAATTTATTTCTTGCTGATTCATCACCTTTCTGCGATTTAATTAGTAACTCTATTTCTTCTTCTTTCTCTAAAGGCGGAGGAAGAATATCACTACTACCAACAAAGAAAAATTGATTATATTTACTTTTAATCTTAGCTATTAACTTCTTTAAAAATTCTATCACTATCTTAATCCCTCCATAACTTGACTATTTATAATACAATTAATACCATCTATAAAAAAATTCTCATGACTAACTCCAACTAAAAACTTATCATAGCTTTTACCATCTATTTCTATTTTTAAAGCTTGATAACAAGTGAGCAATCCATGATTATTCAAACTACTATAAGGTACATAAAGTGGTTTTAATTCATCCCTTCTATCAAACATATCTTCATGTAATAAAATAATACTTTTATTAGAATAAGGATCAACTAACTTATTACCAGTATCTAAAAAAGCATTCACCTCAACCAAATTTTCATCACTAAAATAAATCCTACATTTATAGTAATTACTATAATGATTCTTCAAATCTTTAAAAGACCTAACATATTTAAAATACATAAATAAACTAATTATTATAATTATTACATAACTTATACCTAAACCATTATTTGTAAATACCAAACCATCATTGCTATAACTAAACTGATTATTTAAGAATTCTATCCCTCCTCCAAGTAACATACTAACTAAATAAAAATATAAAATATTTTTTAAAGTATATTTAATATCTTTAAATCCAAATGCTACCCATATCATAACTAAACTTACTAATAACTTAAAACTAAGTAACATAATATTACTCATATGTATAAATAAAATTAATAAAGTAACAGTTCCAATCAAACTGCTTAATATTAATCTAATAACTTTAACATTCCTCCGTAATATATAATTAACACTACTAAGTAATATAAAGTCAAAGATAAAATTTACTATCATAACTAAATCTATATATACTTTCATATCATTCACCCTCTATAAGTTAACATTTTAATAGTATGAAAAAAGTCAAAAAAAAACGATTTGATTAAAAATCGTTTTATTAATTACTCAGTATATTCAACACTATCAATTTTCGCATTATCGAAAATATCTTTATTTATTTCAGGGCTACTACTTAAACCATTATTATTTTCACCAGCAACAAAATTAGAATTTTTACTTGAGTCTGTTACCATTTTAGATACATAATTTAATCCTTTTTCATAAGCACTTGAACTAGTTGCCATAATAATTCCTGTTCCAACTAAGTTATCATCAACTTCAGTTACATAAAATAATGCTGAAGAACCATTATTATTAACTTTAAATAGATAAAATTTTTTTCCAACATATTTCTTTTCATAATATTTTTCGATTGTAACTCCAATTTTTTCAAATTCTTGTTTGTAATATTCAGGATGACTTACAATATTTGAATAACTATCTGCAGCTAAAGAAAATTGCAACTGAAAATAAGTATTATCAGTTATAAGAAAAGAATTTTCCACCCTTTCAAGTATCAATTCTTTAGGAACAGGAAATTTATAACCATAAAGTTCATAATAAATTGCATTTGTAGCAATTTCTTCATTTTCTTTTTTATCAGTAGATTCTTCTTTATTTTTTTCCTCTGTTTCCTTTTTATTATCATTATTTTGCGAAACATCTTTATTTTTTTCTACTTGTTTTGCATCATTTTTAGATAACAAATTATATCCTACAAAACCTCCAAGTCCCAGAATAACTAATAGTAAAATAATAAAAATCACCACAAACGCACCATTTTTCCTAGGAGGTTGTACATATTGATTATTTTGCATCCCATACATTGGCTGCTGACCACTATACATTTGTTGTTGCGCTACTGTCTGATTCATATTTTGATTCATATTTTGATTCATATAAAAGTTATTATTTAAACCAATCATATTATTTTCTCCACATACTCTACAAATAGTCTCATTTCCATTTAATAAATTCCCACATTTTCTACAATTCATTTTTCAATCCTCCTACTTAATTTTTATTAAATTAGAATCAAAAACATTTCCATATATATCTTTAACTCTAAATACACAATAATATTCTCCATCATCATCCAAAGTCGATAATTTTAGCCCTATATTCGGTATATCTATTTTAATAGATGTTGCTATATTATTAGATCCCCAATTAGATGTATAATTGCCATTCTCATCAAGAATTTTATAACTAGAAGACGCGAATTCAGCCCATTGATAATAATCCGCATTTACAACACTTCCTGAAGCACTAACATTCTCATCTTCATCTAACCTATGATAATTAACTATTCTAGGAACACCATCTTTGATTTCAAAATAAACACTTACATTAATCATATCCCACTGAAAATCATAACTATTATCATCAGATTCAAAATATCGTAACATTGCTACTGTTGATAATAATTTTTTTTCTCCACTTCCTCTTTCTGTAAGCGACAAGTATTCACCAACATCATTTGGTTTACTTTTATCGTATATTTTAATTAGATTATTCACTATATTAGTTTTTAAAACACCATCTTCAATGATAGTCTTATCAGAAGAATAAACAGGATAATAAAAGCCTTCTTTTTCTTCATCTTTTTTGAAAATGATAAATATTGATTTAGCATAATCGTTAGCTTGTTCATCAGTTAGTTTTAAAGTTACTTCTCTACTATTAGCACTAGTTTCACTACTTAAAATATCATCTTTAACAAATGAAGAAACTTTATTAGAAGCACTAAAAGATTTAAAATTATTTATAAAATTATAATAGTTCTTTCTAACTGCTAAATTTTCATATACATTTAAAATTTTACTTTGATAAGACAATGAAGCATTATATGGGAAGTATATTGAAAGACCTTTCGATTCCTCTTCTTCGCTCCAATTATAAATAACAGCATCTTCTATAGCACTAAGCAATAAAGAAGAATCTTTATTAGAATATTTAGATAATTTAGTTACAAGAGTATATAAATCTACAGTATCATACATATTATAGTTATATGAAGTATACCCATATTGATACAAATTACTTCTAACACGAACTATACTATTGTAATTTTTCTTTAAATCAACACCTGAAATAAAATCTTCTAACAAAGTATTTATTTTTTCTATCTTAGATAAATCTATAATTGAATACATCGGAACTGTTGAAAGCCCTAATGGATCAATGTTATTCATCTGTTCCTCATAAGCTTTAATAAACTTTTTGCCATATGAAATACCATCATCACTATTATCAATATTATTTATATAGTTCAATACAGATTCATTAGTTTTACCATTAGTAATTTCTTCAGAAGCAATTAAGTACTCTGCATATGGTGCAAATATACTAGCTACTTCAATAGTTCCATTTAGGCATGTCCTAAATAAAACAGTATTTAATTTATTATTTTCATTAAATTGACTATTTTCTAACGCTTTACTAAATTCTGCTAATGATAAATTATCCCTAGTAAAATCATCATATATAGCACCATCAACTGCTCCACCATGATTATAAAAAACGACATCATAATACTGAGTAGAGAAATTATTATATCCATAATTCAAAAATTCTAATAAAGTTGTATAATCACCCATATTCTTTTTATCATATGTTTGAACTTTTTCAAAACCGTCAACTTTTAACTGATAAATAGCATTTTCATCATTCTTTATAAAATTATGCCACATTTTAGTACCACCAGTATATAACAAAACATTAACTTTATTTAAATCAATATTTTCAGTTTTAATAGAATTAAGCTCAGATGAAACAATCCTACTTTCATACTCAAGATTGCTACCTACCATATAAATCATAATAGTTCTTGATCCATCATCAAGTGTGTTCTTTTCGTTATCAAAAAGGAAAAAAGCTGATGCAATAAGTAACAAAATGATAATGGCCATCATTGATAAAATTACTTTTTTCTGTGTTTTATTAAAAGAAACATTTTCTTTTCTAACATTTATAAAACCACTATTATAATTTTGAAGCATTCCACATCTTTGACAAACATTCTGACTCGGATTTAATGGATTTCCGCAATTACTACAAATCATAAATCTATACTCCATTCTTTTAAAGCCAACCCTCTACTATAACTAAGTATATCATTTTAAACATGAGATTACAAAGAAAAAAACGATTTAATTAAAAACCATTTTGATTATTCATTTTTTTCTTCTGAAAAAGGAATATATGAAGCAAACTCAATATTATATTCTTCGTTCTCTCCAATAGAAATATTAGAATCAAAATTCTTATAATCTTGATTATTTTTATCAACAGAGACAGCATTAATCATTTAAACTAAACTTTTTTTGTAAAAAATTAAATATAGCCTAATGTCTAAATTCTCCATATTACTACAAATATAATAAAGAATGATTTTAACAAAATCATCCCAATCTAAACATAATTATTATTAGCCACATTATTTTGAGTATTATAATTCATAGCAGAACTTAATAAATTTTCATTTTTCTTTATTTCCACTAAGGCTAATAAAATTGTTAAAACCGTAACTCCTCCTATAATTGATAACGAAATATTTCTAGCTATTCCATACGAAGATATAACTTTATCAAAAGTAGGAGTTTCAAAATATTCACCAACTGCATCAATATCTTTTCTCACTTTTTCTTGTTCTTCGTCGATTGGTCTAACCAATCCAAAATTCATAACTAAGAACATCAATATACTCATTATAATAACAACTATTTTATAATTTTTTACAATTTTTAAACTATAGTTTTTTCTCTTTAATCTAGACTTAACAATGTATTTAATACTTAACATATATAATAAAGCATATATACCACTGCAAACTATCGCTGAATAAATCTGTATATTACAGAATTTAAATGCCACATTTTCTTCCATCAACTCATATAGCTTATATGAAGTTTCAAATCCAAATACAGATGAAGCTACAGAATATATAAGTCCTCCAAAGATAAAGACTGCTATAGTAAATATTATAAAATTAAGTATAGTTGAACAACACAGATCCAGAAACGAACCGCTCTTCTTCTGAGTCTGAAATGCTTGATTATTTTGTTGTTGATTCATCATATTAGGTTGATTATTACACATATTGTTTTGTCTCACATTAAACATATTTTGTTGATTATTAAACTGATTATCTAAACCGAATGTATTATTAGAAACACCATTTACTTGTCCATCAAAGTTATTGCCATATCCATTATTTTGATTAAAATTATTATCCATATCTTATACCTCACTACTATATAAATTTAGTATAACACATTAATAAAAAATAAAAAAACGATTTTATTAAAAATCGTCTCTATTTCTTAAAAATGGTGGTATATCAACATTATCAAAATCGTCATCATCATTCATAAAAGATGTATTAGTAGGTAAATCCATATCTAATCCACCTCCAACTTGTTCTCTAGCATCGTCAAATCCAGTAGCTATTACTGTAACAATAACTTCATCATTCAAATTTTCATTAATAACAGCACCAAATATTGTATTAATATCAGTATTTGCAGCATTTCTTACTACCTCAGCAGCATCTTCAGCTTCAAATAATGTTAAACTATTTCCACCCGTAATATTAATAATTGCATCTGTAGCTCCATCTATTGTTGTCTCAAGAAGTGGAGATGCAACAGCTTGTTTAGCAGCTTCTATAGCTCTATCTTCTCCAACACCAATTCCTATACCAATTATAGCATTACCTCTATTTTGCATTACTGCTTTAACATCAGCAAAATCCAAATTAACTAAACCAGATACAGCAATCAAATCAGATATTGATTGAACACCTCTACGTAAAACATTATCTACTTCTTTAAACGCTTCAACAATAGGAGTTGTTCTATCTATCATATCTCTTAATCTATCATTAGGTATTACTATTATTGTATCTACATGTTTCTTTAATTCTTCAAGTCCAACTTCAGCTTGTTCCATTCTTTTACGACCTTCAAATTTGAAAGGTTTTGTAACTATTGCAACAGTTAAAGCTCCTTGTTCTTGTGCAATTTCAGCAACTATAGGTGCAGCACCTGTACCAGTACCTCCACCTAAACCACAAGTAACAAATATCATATCAGCTCCAGCTAGTGCTTCTTCAATTTCTTTTTTACTTTCTAAAGCTGCTTCACGTCCAACTTCTGGATTAGCACCTGCTCCTAATCCTTCAGTAATATTTTTTCCTATTTGTAATTTTGTTTCAGCATTACTAACATTTAACACTTGTAAGTCAGTATTGGCAACTATAAAATCTACTCCACCAACACCAGACTCTATCATTCTATTAACAGCATTGCAGCCACCGCCACCAACACCAATAACTTTAATCTTAGCTATTTGATCTCTTTCTAAATCATGCATCATGAAATCCTCCTATCAACCATTAAAAATATACCCGAACAACTTGCCTATAACACTGTCCTGCTGTTCCCCGAAATTAGCACCACTAAGTGCTTGTTGTTCTTCTATCGAAAAGATGGAATAATCCTTATCTTTTAGTTTTGCATTATAAGCATAATATTTAAGTAGACCTAAACATGAACTATATTTATTATTTCTAACACCTATCTCCATTATATTACCGATTGTAACATCATTTCCATAAACTTCTTGCAAAATAACATTAAAATCTTTAAATTCCGTTAAGCCTCCTGTGAATATTATATAACTTATTTCTTTTTTTGTTAAGTGATTTATCTCTTTCTTGCTTAAATTTAATATCTCCAGTATCCTACTCATCACAATTTCACTAATTTCAAATTGGTTAATTTGAATTTTTTCGGAAGATTTATTCTCTACCACAACTACATCACTAGTTTGAGCCATATTTTTATGAGCTAAAGCAAACTCTTCTTTTAAATTTTTAGCTGTTTTAACTGGCACCTTATAAATGAAAGAAATATCATTATCAATATTTTGTCCGCCTATTAAAGATACACTTGTATTTGTTAATACTCCTTTATTAAATACTGACATTGTAGTTGTTTCATCACCTAGATTAATTACAACTCCAACTCTTTTATCTAATTCTTTATTTTTATATTCGAAATAATCTCCTATTGAAGATAATGTAATATCTAAAACATCTACTCCCAATCTTTCTAAACAAGCTAATATTGGATAAATATTCTTTTTAGGCGTAGATACACATACTCCCCTTACAGATAATACTTTTGAAGTTAACCCTTTAGGATCTTTAACTATTCTATCATCATCTAAAGAAAAACTCGTTGGCATCATAGATATATATTCTAAATCACTATTTTTTCTGCTTTTAATTGCTTTTTGTAAAACTCTAATAACATCTTTTCCTTCAATTAAATTACCCTCATTAGTAATTGCAACAGACCCTGTAACAACCTGAAATTCAGCATTATTTGCAGGAACAGAAACTATCATTTGTCTTATTCTAAGTCCAATTATTTCTTCGCATTTTTGTATAACTTCTCTTAATGGTTCTAAAAGTAAATTAGGATCTTCAACTAGTCCACTCTTTACTCCTTTTTGAGGTGCTTCTGCAACAGCTAAGATATTAAGTTTACGACGAACCATTTCTCCAACAACACATTTAACTGTATCTGAACCAACATCTAAACAAGCCATTATCTTTCGCATCTTCACCACTCCATATTATACTAACTTCAATTATACAAGAAAATCCTTATTAAATCAACTAAGGTCAATAAAAAATTTAGTATATTTTAGCCAAAAAAGTACTATTATAAACAAAAAAAGTAATCAACTATTTGATTACTTAATATGCACTATGAACTAATATTCCATTAGCAAAATAGTTATCTACTTGTTCTCCATCTTTAGACAATACCGCAAAATCATAGAAGTCTTCTTTACCTTGATATGTTTCTATTTTGATTATCTTCTTCCAGCCATTATCAGTTTTTACTTTATCACCAATAACTGGTTTATCATATCCATTTCTTCCGGTATATGACTTCCATCCATCTTCTGTATATATTGGATGATAATCAGTTGCTTCTAAATATGTTCCATCTTCTAAAGTATATCTAATAAAATCGGTAGCATCTTTATGAATATAAACTTTATTAACTCTACCTATTTCTAACATCTTAGTTTCAGTATCATAATATACAATTGAATCATTTTCTTTCACATCTTTAGCTAGTTTATCAATATCTTTAGTAATCATTATTTTACTTAAAGGTGATACACATTCTGCATGCCCATAATAGCAATTATAAAACTTTCCTTTAATAATTTGATCATCATATTCTGCTGGTACATCCATCCACCCAGCAGAATATGGAAACCATACACGTTTACCATACAATTCTTCTACTGTAGGTATTTCTCCAAAATATTTTTCGAAATTAAAATATTCAGATGTATTATAATCACTTAATACCCACTCAGCAAAAGTCATACCTTCTTCAAATTGATACTCAATATTTTCATCACATAAACTAAATGTTCCAATTGATCTACGGCCTATTTCCACATATGCATTTATATCTATTCTAAATAATTCCATTGCTTTAATAATAGTGGGAGTCATTAATAATACAACTATTATCATATAACAAGACTTTCTCTTTCTAATGAAAAAAATTGTCAAAACTAACGAAACAATTAATACGATAGATATAATTGTTATTTGCCCTACCTTAGTATCTGGATTAAAATCTTTACCAGTACTAAAACTTAAATTCATATAATTATTATTTTTATAAACATTATTTTCATAATCTTCGTCAGCAACTTCTTTATCATAAGAGATTGTTACATACATAGTTTTCTCAGTATGTGGAGCAACTATATTAGAATTATTATCATATTTTATTGTATATCCCATATATTTTTCATCACTAAAGTCTTGCCCATTATCATTTATCTTATATTCTATATCACTATCATTTATTATTTTAACTTTATATTTAGCATTATCTTTCAATTCAAAAAATTTTAATCTAAAATAGATTTCTAAATCTTCAAAATCAGCTTTTTCTAATTCAACTGCTTTTTCAGACTTTTCTACTAATTCAACACTTGTTATTTTAATATCTTTATCCTTAGCATTTACTATAAAAGGTATAAATAACAAAATCAATAATAAAACTATAGACTTAAATTTCATATAAACATCTCCTATTTTATACTATAATTTTAGCTCATATCAGATAAAAACACAATAAAAAAAAGTAATCAATTTCTTGATTACTTAATAGCTTCTAGAAGTTCAGCTTTTTTCATTGAAGTATAACCTTCGATACCTTTTTCTTTAGCAACTTCTTTTAGTTCAGCAACAGTCATTTTAGAATAATCTTTTGCTTCAGTAGTAGTTTCTGCTTTTACTTCTGCTTTTGGAGCCTTAGTAGCTTTTGGAGCAGTTTTTCCTTCTAATGCAGCTTTTGCAACATTAACTAATTGTGTAAATGCAGCAGGATCATCAATAGCAATAGTACTTAACATTTTTCTATTAACTTCAATACCAGCTTTATTTAATCCATTAATGAATTTAGAATAACTAATTTCATTTTCTCTACATGCAGCATTAATTCTTTGAATCCATAATTTTCTGAAGTTTCTTTTATTTTGTTTTCTATCTCTAAAAGCATATACTCCACTATGGAATGTTTGTTCTTGAGCAGTTTTGAATAATCTATGTTTAGAACCAAAATATCCTTTAGCTGCTTTTAATACTTTTCTTCTTCTATTTTTTGCAACGTTTCCGCCTTTAACTCTTGTCATTTCTTACTCCCCTTTCTCTACTAGATGAAGTCCTTAAGACGTCTAGTATCTCCTTTACTTAGAACTCCTTTAGTTCTTCTTTGTCTTACTGCTTTTGCAGAATCTTTACCAGTAATATGGTTACCATTTGATTTTTTATATACTAATTGACCATTTTTCTTAGCTTTTAGAACTTTACTAGATGCTTTATGTGTTTTTTGTTTAGTTTTTCCCATAATTTCTACTTCCTCTTTCTTAATATTATTTTTTTGGTGCTAATAGCATAATCATAGTACGACCTTCTAATTTAGGTTGTGACTCGATTGTAGATACTTCACTTAATTCTTCTGCGAAACGAAGCATAACTTCTTTACCTAATTCAGGACGTTCGATTCTTCTACCCTTAAAACGAATAGAAACTTTAATTTTATGTCCCTTAATTAAATACTCATTAGCATTCTTTTTTCTAGTATTAAAGTCATGAATATCTATAGTTGGACTTAATTGATATTCTTTAACATCTTTATTAGTCTCTCTTTGTTTCTTTTGAGATTCTTTAAGTTTCTTTTGTTTTTCATAACGATATTTGTTATAATCCATAATTTTTCCAACAGCAGGCACTGAATTTCCACTCATTAATACTAAGTCTAATCCAGCATAATTAGCTAAAGTTAATGCATCAGCTAACTTTTTAACTCCCATTTGTTCTCCATTTGGACCAATTACCATTAATTCTGCCACTCTTATTTGATTATTAATTGGCATTTCATTTTTATCCTTTGCTATAATAAGCACCTCCACACAATTAAAAAGGGCGAACATCTAGTATCCACCCATAAAAACAAAATAAAATATTCTTTATTTAGCTCTTAACCTATCGCAACTCACTGCAATCAGGTGGATGTGGATACATCGCTTTCTTTTCAATAACAAGATAGATTATAAGCTAAAAACATCTTCTTGTCAACATATTCTTCTTTAAATTATGCACTTTTCCCCTATATATTCTTAATTTTACAATTATTTTAGAATTAATTTCTTTTGATAATTAATTTCAGTCGTTGCAATTAACTCTTTTGTTTTTATAATTGGAATAAAGATTATATTACTAATATGCTTATCATCACTAAAATAAACTTTCAAATGCCACGCTCCATTTAAAACCCTATCTTTCCTATACGAAGGAACAATGCAGATTCCATTTTGTGTATCCAAATTACTCTTATGAATATGTCCAAGTAAATCAGCATAAACATCATCTTTATAAATTTTTTCTTTAGCATAATAATTATCAATAGAATCCCTTATTTTTTCTGTTGTATAAAAATCTTTCCCAACTGGATCAGGATATCTTCTATTTGGATGATGCATTCCAATACTATCTAATATACTAACAGAACCGCCAAAAGTTAACTTACAATGACTATAACCAAGGTTTATAAAATCTTCTCTAGCATCTGCAAGCATCTTAATTGGATCTACTCCAACAGCCAGCATATCCTTATCATGATTACCACCCAAAACAGCATGTTTAATTCCTTTTCTAGAAGGATATTTAGTTATTGCCTTGTCAACTATCCTCTGACAAACAGAACCTCTATGTTTGCCTTTTAAACGAGTCCACGAAAAGAAATCACCAACGTCTAAAATATAATGAATACCATTATTTTCACAATAATCATTAAGTATCTCCATATCATGAATAATTTCCTTATCAAATGAACCCAAATGAAAATCAGATACTACCATTAAATCAATACAACTGGTATCTGTTGAAATAGGAATTTCATATTCACTATTTTCTTTTAACTCAATTCCTTTTATCTCTTCCGTTATATCAAGAACACCATATTCTAATCTCTCACCTATAGCCTTAAAATGTCTTCTAAGTTCATCAAGGCTTAATATATACCCATTAAAAGCTAAATATTCTTTTATATCCTCTAGAGTACTTTTACTAATTAACATTTTCTGAATAATTAAAGCTTCAATTTTATTCTTTCTATCTTCTTCAAATTCTAAACTTCTAGGCATAACAATTTTAAATTCACTATCTTCAGAAAGTTTTGCTATTTCTTTATCTTTTTCCTCTAAATTTTTTCTCATAGCTTTCATTTCTAATTTCAAACTATAATAATCATTTTGTATTTTATCTTTTAAAGAACATATAATATCATATCTTTCTATGTAAGAAGTTCTATCTTCTCTTAAAGAAGCAATATTTTCATTTAATTGACTAATTATTTTCTCTAATTCTTTTATTTTATCTTCTAATTTCTTTTGATTTTTTTTGCTTTCTTCTAATTTACTAGATAATCTATTATTATCTCTTTTTTTATTTTCCCAAGCTTTTGTTTGCTTAGTTAATTTTGTTGTTAACTCTGTGATTTCTTTTTCACTATCAGCCAATTCGTTTCTTAAAGTTTCCAATTCAGCTAAAATTGTTTTCTCATCAATAGTAACTTCTTCCTCTACTTCTACTAATGTATAAGAATTTTTTAAATCTTTTTCAAAGCTAGAAATTAATTCATCTAACTTGTTATTTCTTTCACTACTACTGTTTATTAAATATTGTTCATATTTTTCTCTAATACTATATAATTTAGTAACAAGTTCAACATCAAGTTCAACTTCATCATCACGAAGCCAACCTATAAATGAACTCAAAGTAGAAACCATTTTACAAAGTAAATTTAATGAAGGTTGTTCTTTATTAAAGCTATCTATTACATAATTAGCAAAAAAATTTGTAAATTCAACATCACTTATTTTAGACTTTTTACCTAAATATTCAACAAGGTCATCATAATAAATATCACCAAATGCTTTTTCCCTAAAGAACTTCAAAATCTTCATTTTATCTACTTGTGTAATAGCCATACTTTCCACTCCCCACTTTAATCATTATTAATATAATAAATATATTAAAAAAAATTGTCAAATAAAAAGCTCAAAAAGATTCTTTCGAGCTATATTTATTTTTTATACAAATATAAATAAAATTTAAAACTATATTATATTTTCATAAATTTATTAAAATTCCTTAAATATATATAAGTACTAGTAATAACAATTAAAACTCCACATATAGCAAAGCAATTTAAAAAATAACCAGTATGGGGATTATCTTCATTAGAATCCACTACCCATTTTGCATATATCGTTACTGAAGATAAATTTGTCCCTCCAACATCATCAACATATTCCCCTTTAACTTTATTAGTTAAAGTTTCATCGTAATACCATCCTTCAAATTTATATCCGTTTCTTATTGGAATAGGCAATTTATATTGTCCACCAGCACACCCAACACAAACAGAAGTGCTTTCTATTTCATTCCCACCATTAGTAGCATATAAAATTTGATAAGAACCACCTTCTAAATGAGGAGGTTCTATTTCCCAATAAGCATATAAAGTAACTCCTGGAGCTACAAAACATCCATGCTCATCTTGACTTCCTTCCCCATGCTTAATGTCATAAAGTTTTGTTCCTAAAAATTTCTCAGTAAATGTTTCATCGTAATACCAACCAGAAAAAACATAACCTTCTTTTTCAATAACTGGTAATTCTTGTTCATAATTATGTCCTCCAACACCAATACTTGATACTGTACCACCACCATTAGTATTAAAATTAACATAAAAAGAAATACCATTCAAAGGACACACATAAATTTCTTCATAATTATCCAAAGCAAAAACATTAGTTATACATATACATAATAAAAGTAAAAGAAAAACAAGCAATTTTTTTATCTTCATAACTACACCTCTATTATAAACCTAACATATATTTAAAACTTTATAAACATAAAAAAAAAGAAATACTGTCAATATGACACTATTTCTTTAAGTAATCTTTTACTTTTTAGTAGAATAAACAATTAATTCATGTTGTGCTCTAGTACAAGCTACATATAATAAATTCTTTTCATTCTTTAAGTATTTACTATCTGTATCACTATAAACTATAACACTATCAAATTCTAACCCTTTAGCTAAATAAGCTGGTAATACCACTAGTTCTTTATTAAATTCTTCAGTATTACTATTTAACATTGATATAGGGAATTCTTCTTTTAATTGTTCATAAAGTTTTAATGCAGAATTATTATCTCTTGTTATAACAGCAACACTTTTATATTTGTTTTTTAAATATTCAATATCCTGAGACAGCATACTATTATCTATTCTATGAATAAGTGGAGTACTTTCAGTTTTTCGTATTGCGCAAACGTGATTAAGACCTAATATTTTATTAGTAAATTCAATTATTTCAGGACTAGATCTATATGTTTTAGTCAAAGAAATACATTTACTTTGTTTAAATATATCTGCAAGTATATCTAAAGATTCATATTTATAATAAGGATTTATTGTTTGATTAACATCACCTAAAATAGTAAAATTACTATTTCTAAATATTTTACTAATTATTAAATACTGTAAATAACTATAATCTTGCGCTTCATCAATAACAACTTGTCTTATATGTCCTTCATAAGGAAATCCCTCAAGTAACCCTTTCATATATACAAATAATAAAGCATCCTCATAACCTATAATTTTATTTTTATTAAACTTTTTGATATCTTCATCTCTAGCTCTTATTTTGCAAAATGGTGAAGAAAAGAATCCCATATAAATATCTTTATAATCTTTTCTAAAGCTACTATTTTCCATAATAAGTTTTTTATATGTAGGTTTTTTCTTTGTACTTCCTTTATAGTTGGCTTCACTTAGTTTCTCTGCTATTATATCCACTCTTTCAAAAAAAGGTAATGTATTATATCTTTTGTGTAATAATTCATTTAAATCATCTTTATATACAGTGTATACCTTATTTTCTGTAAAATCACTTACTACTCTAGCTTTTCTAATAAAATCTTCTATATATAAATTAATATCTTTTATTATTTCATCACTTTGCTTATATTTTATAAAGTCTACATTAGATACTTTCTCTGAATAATACTTACCAATAAAATCCATAAATGATTCTACTTCACTAAATTCAGTTATCGTATTACTCAAATAATCATTAAATGTTGTTTGTAATGTATTATCTTCACCTAATTCAGGTAATACATTAGATATATATTCTGTAAATATTTGATTAGGTGAAAAGATTAATACATCGTTGCTAGTCAAATTTTTAATTTTATATAATAGAAAAGCTATTCTATGCAATGCTACACTAGTCTTACCAGATCCTGCTATACCTGAAACTATTAAAGTTTTATCTCTAACGTTTCTTATAACATTATTTTGTTCTTGTTGAATTGTGTTAACTATATTTTTCATTTTATCATTACTATCAGTGGCAAGTACTTCTTGTAATAAATCATCATCAATATTCATAGAATTATCAAATGCACTAAGTAGTTTTCTATCTTCTATCTTATATTGTCTTTTTCTAACTAGATTACCTTTTACTGGACCAGCTGGTGCTGCATATGCACAAGGGCCTACTTCAAAGTCGTAAAATAAACTACATATTGGACTTCTCCAATCATATATTATATTTCCATAATCATCATCTTTAAGATATGTAAGTCCTAAATAAACACTATATCTTTCTTTATCTTCGTCTTCAAATACTACAGAAGCAAAGTATGGATTGTTTTTTATTCTATATAACTTTTTAAAATAATCTTGTTTCATTAAAATTTTATTAGCTTCAAATTCTGAGTCAGCATTGGCTTGGTTAAGTTCTTGTGCGTCCATTGCTCTCATATTATCCCAAGTATATTTTCTAAATTCCATATACTTATCTTCATCTTCGAAAATATCTTCTCCCATTTGTGCTAATTTATCATCAAGTAATTTAATTACTTCTTCAAGTCTTCGTTCTTCAAGTTCAAAATCTCTCCCTGTTATGGCCATTTATACCACCCTCACTTTCTATCATAACAAAATTCCACTATTTTTTCTATTATATAGTGGTCATCTTCAAAACTAAATTGTCTCAAGTAAAAAGTCTATTTAAGTATACAATTATTTAATTACATATTCAAGTAAAAAAGATACTATTTTTTAGTATCTTTATGCTTTTGAACTAACTATTATATCTAGTTTATCTAAAAAGTTAATTGACTCATCATTTTTAAAACCCATATGAACAATTTCGCTTATCTGATCATGATCGAATAAAGCTACTCCACTAGATTGAAGAACTCCCTCTGGAAATGGACATCCTCTATAGTCGAACACTTTATTTTTTTTAGCTTCTGTTACAGCACAAAATCCATTTATCATAACTTTTTTTGTACCACCTTTAAGTAATACAACAGTGCCTATTGGTAAATATTTTTCTTCCATTTTTATTCCTCCTAGTGTTTATCTAGTTTACTAAAATCAAACTTCTCAGTTTGACCACCAGAAATCTTTTCAGTAGTATATTTTGCTCTCATTTCACCACTAGATAAAGGGTTAGTTGGAGCTTTTCTTCTTGCTCTAGGATTAACAGCCTTAGTTGTATCAACATCAGGAGCAGACAATCCCTTACCATAATCAGCGCCACTAGATGAAGGACTCATATTATTTACATAATCTTCAAATTCGTCGTTTTCTAATCCTTTATAGAAAACTTCTTCTATTTGATTTTGATCAAATAGACAGAAAACATTATCCATAAATCCTTCTGGGAAGATACATCCATTATATTGATATATTTTATTATTATCTTCAGACTTTGAATAATATCCTGTTATCATTACTTTTTTAGTTCCACCTTCTAGTAAAACAACTGTTCCTATAGGTAAAAGCCCTTTTTTCATATTATCACCTACCAAAATTTATATTAAGAGTAGAGAATATCTCTACTCTTACCTTCTATTCTTTATTAATCTAGATATGTTACACCCACAGTATCTGCTGGTAACACTCCATCAGGAGAACCTGGATTTTCAGGTATAACTGTTGGATCTGGAGTAGCTACATCTGAAGAAATTGATAAAACACCGTCTTCACTTGTAAACGTTGAAACTCCTAAAACTTGTCCTGCTTCAGTGTCTTTAGCATCAGAAGAAAGAACATCTGTATCACTACCTTCTTCTAATATTGGAGTCATAGTTACTTTTTCAAAATCTTCTTTAGTCTTTTTATAATATTCTTCTTTTGCATCAGTAAATGCTTTTTTTGCTTCAGAATATGATTTTTTATGTTCTTCGACTTTTTTAATTTCTTCCTCAGCTTGAGCTACGGAAGCATTATAAGTCTTAACTGATTCATTGTATTCTTTTGCGGCTTCCTCAGTCCACATCTTTGTATCTGTACCAAATTGTTCTTCATATTTAGCTTTAATATCATTCATAATTTTTTCGTTTTCATGAACTGTTGTTATTACTGCACCAGCACTAACTACAGCTTGCTCATATTTTTCTTTTGTTTCATCCATTGATTCTTTAAATTTAACAACATTCGGATCTTCAGCAGCAACCATTAAAGAATCTTTAGGACCTTCTCCCACTAAATCGTCATAAATTGGTCTATCATCATATTTAGTATCATAGTTTTCTACGCCATCAGCTTTAGCAAGTTCTACAGCTCTCTTAGCCAATATAGCATTTTGATCACCATCAAGAATTGCCTTTATAGTTTTTTGTTTATCTTGAATAATTGCTTCTATCTCAGCTGAATTATATCCATATTCTTTTAATTCGTCTTTGATAGATTCTAAATCACCAGAAGCGAACTTACTTTCAATATCATCAATAATTTCTGTACGATGTTTAACAATTTCTTCGTAATCTTGATCAAACTCATATTCATCACGTGCAAGTTGATCGTAGTCAACTTCTCCATCTGGATTAAGTTCAAATTTAAGTTCATCAGGAATTTCTGTTTCAACAATAGGGTCAATCTCTATATCATTTTTTGGTTCCTCTTCAGTTGGTTCTTCAACAACTGGTGGTTCTTCTTCGATAACCTGTTCTGGTTCTTTTTCAGTTGGAGTTTCTGTTATAGTAGGACCAGTACCTGAACCGCCTGTTCCGCCACCAGATCCTCCAGTCCCTCCTGAACCACCAGATCCACCAGAACCGCCTGTTCCTCCTGAGCCTCCAGTACCACCAGAGCCTCCACTTCCACCATTGCCAGTACCTATATTACCAAGCAATGCTGTTCCAAGTAAACCACCAAACAAAGCAACACTACCAGCAATTGAAACATTATTATTTAATGTTGATTGAATCTTATCTAAATCAACACCAGTAGCACCAGTAATAGCATTTAATGCTTCATCATATGATGGTGTATATTCAGGTAATATAACATCAATAAATTCATGTGTATATAATCCACTACTTATTGTATTAGTCATAAATGTATTAGCATTATTTACAATATCCATATAATTAATTTCATAACCATATGTTCTTTCTAAGTAATCTGCAGATATTTCAGCATTCATAACAGTTTCAGTATAAGTGTAAAATGCTCCCATAGCTTCAGATGTGGTCATTTCAATGGTTTGACCATTTATAGTAACTTCAGTTTTTATACCTACTATTACTCCATCTTCTGTTTGAATCTTATCTGCTAAGTCAACACTTTCTGCAGCTTCAGTAAAGTTAGAATACATAGTATTATATTCATCAATTTTAAATAAAATCTTTTGTAATGAAAGCCTTATATTCTCTAGTTTAGTCTCAACATTTTCAGTTGCTAAATAATTCATTTGATTACAAGTTTCACACTCTTCTAACAAATCAACAAAAGCATTCTCAGCATCATGTTTAAATTGAACATCACTTGCAGATTTAATTAAATGGTAAATACCTACAGCAGCTATTATCGCTAAGATAATTGCTCCTATTATCCAACCAGCGACGGGAATACAAAAGGAAACAGAAGCTACTGTAACAGCTGTCGCACCAGTCGCAGCCGCTGTACCAGCTGCATAAGCCCCAACACCACATATGATAGCTGTTCCACCACCAAATAACATATTATACTTACTTTCAGCATCTTTATATAAATCATGTAAGAAACCATTTGTCACGAAATTATGATATAAATTAGAAAAATTAGTAGACCAAACATCGTCCATCGCTTCTTCAATTTCTTTTTTTGCTAAATCAACATGAGTTTGCACCTCTTGAAATTCAGCATCATTTATTTTTACTTTAGACATATTATCATCCCCAAACTTTTCTATTTTTATGATGTTGTTTCAGATTCTATAACTTCAGTTCTCTGACTACCTTTTACTTCACCAATAATAATCCAACCAAAGTTATATTCTAATTCCATATTCACATTATCAATATCTGTCATAAAAGCCGAATGTAAAAGAGATAATTCTCTTTTTAAATTATTGATATCTGTTTGTATTTCGTCTCTAGCAACAGACAAATCACCAACAGAACTCTGATTTTCAAAATAAAACGCATCAGTTATAGCAGCGGCATCGTTTATTTCTGCCATAGCATTATCTAACTTTTGTGGTAAATCATTTATTAAAAAATCGAAATCTCCTCTTATATCGTCTGTAATTATAGAATATCCAAATCCTGAAGAATCGCAACTGTATGTAGCAGTTGTTTTTTTCTTATCCTCAGTATTTGAAGCCGTTTTTGATGCTCGTCCCATTTATTTTCACCTCACAATTATACAATATTACCATACACCTTTACTAAAGAAATTAAATAAACTAGCCAGATATGTATGTCCAATAGAGCCATCAGCATTACCATATAAAGCTTGTATAGCTTTTCTTGCTCCAGCTTTATCCAAAATTCCCTGTGAAACAGCATTTTTAATTTGATCAAAATTGCTATATGTTGCTCCATTAATATTAATCGAAGCAGCACCAGTTGCTCCACCTGATGTTGCACTAGCAACACCCTCAGATGCCATTCCTGCACCAGTCGAAGACGTCGCTCCAGTAGTAGCCAATTCTGTACCTGTTGCACCAGCTCCACTTCCAGCGGCGCCACCTGTAGTAGCTATCTCTGTTCCAGCTCCTCCACCAGACACTGCTAATTCTGTTCCAGCTCCAGCAGGTGCTGTTGCTGAACTTGCCAAACCTATAGTTGCTAACGCTAAAACGTCGCCAGCAAACATAACTCCACCTGCCACTTTATGCCATTTTAAAAGACTAGCAGTATCAGTACAAACATAATCAACTCCTGTTATAGCATTCAAACTATTTAAATTTCCAACAGCAGTATTATAACCTTCAATATTTGAGTTCGCATAAGCTCTATACGAAGATGTATTAACATAACTAGAAGAAATCCCTCCACTGGTTACTCCCAAAGGATTAGAAACTTTCGAAGCAGCAATTTTTTGTTCAAACTCTGAATATTTGCCAGCAGATTGAGCAATCAAAGTTGACCAATTTCCAAAATTATCTACAAAATTTGGAAACGTTGATGAAGTATTATCCCAATTTAATACTAATTGTTTACCTAAATCTCCAAAAATAGCCTCTTCACTAACATCAACTTTTTCATGATATTCCTTATTTATATTAAATAAAATACCAGCAATAGAATCAGGATTACTTGAATCACCAGTTATATTCTGCATATTCTTATAAACTTGAGCGACATTTTCATAATCAAATTTTCTTTCTGCCACTTTAATCATTCCCTTCAGAGTTGTTATCGTATAATAGCATTACTGCCACTATTTCCAAACACCACCATTTATTCCACCATTATCATTAAATCCATCTAGAGTAAAATCTCTATTGTCCGAAACATTACCAAATTCATCTACAATATGATAAGCACCATTTCCACCTGCAGCCGAAGAATCCCATCTTAAATATACAGGAGAATTATCAGTTGAGAAAACATAACCTGTTCCCCCTGCAGGAGAATCCCATTGAACATATTGACCTTGTGGTATTTTCAAAGTTATATCTCCACCTTGTGTTCTCGTATAATCACTAAAGTCTCTCATTGCTGTAGCTGTAATTATTGTACTTCCATTAACCGATGTTCCATCGATTTGACCATAATATGAAGTCTTTAAAGTTCCATCAGTAGTAATTCCCACTTGATTGTCAATGTATGTTCCATTATTAATTCCATTAAGTACAGGAGAACCACCAACATTAGGACAAGTAATAGTCGTTGCAACTTGATCTAAAGAACTAATTTTTTGATCACCAACATTTAATGTAATAGGTAATTTCCCTACTCCATTATTTATAGAAGTACCTAAATCATTTACAGTTGCATTTACAGTTCGTGTAGCAAATTGTCTACCACCATTTTCATATTGAGTATATGTATATGTTACGTTTTCTAATTGACCAGATTCATTTTGATAATAAAGATTCCCTTTATTATCACCATACATCATAACAACTTCTCCATTTGCTTTTTCAAATCCACCATAAACGTTATAATTTTGACCATTTATATTAACTGAGTCACCGCTTTTATATGTTACTAATTCGCCGCTATACTCAGAAGTAGTTTCACTTCCCTTTATTGTTCCATTATTATAAATGCCACCACTTGGATTTGAATTTTTTTCAATAACCTCTTCAGTACTTACAACTGGTTCATCAGAAATCCCACTTTCTTCCGCAGATTCTTCGTCCTTTCTACGACTACCGCCACCATGAGTAGCACCACTAGCACTTTGATGAGTTCCATTTTCATTATTTATATCATCACCAGAGTTACCACCATTAATAGCTTCTGAACTTCCACCATTAAATCCTGTACCACCTGTTCCTCCAGAAGTAGAACCTGTTGATCCTGTTCCACCACTATTAGTACCTGTTATATTATTAACTATAGTAATTAATTCAGAAGATAAACCATCAGTTCCTGTTGACATTATTTCAAAATGTTTGCTAAACATTCTCATTCCATCCGACAAATCACTTAAAGCTTTTTCATATCCATGAGTTCCAGTTTGAAAAGCATCATAATCTTCTCCAACCCAATAACTATTGCTTCCCATAGAATCTATTTGTTCATACATAGCTTTAACTTTCAAATCAAAATTATCAGCAGAAGTATTTAAACTAACAGATAACTCTTTTTGAATCTCACTATCTATTGTAAAATTCCAACTACCTGCCATACACACACCATCTTTCTGTATAAATAATACATTGTAAATCACTAATTTCTTAGTAACTTACAATGTACTACTTACTAAGTAGTACACATTATTAATTTGAATGAGTCATTTCAAATTGATGATATGCTTCAGCTGCAGCTTTAGCTTGTTGTAACATATTAGCTAAATTTGCTAATTGATTATTTAGACTAGGCATTAATTCGTTCCAATCATTTAATTTAGAAGCAGCCCAAGTACTATCTGAAGCATATTCTAATCCTTCATTAATAGCACGATTACTATTTGCAACAACTCCGTTTATTGTAGATGGATCAGTTTCCTCTCCACCAATTATTTTATTTAATATAAGATATTGTTCATTAAACGCAACATAGTCAAATGTATTCATTATATTCACCTCTCTTGTTTTCTATTCTTATAACATTGATCCAATATTTGATGAAACACCAGATAAAGTTTCTTCATAGTCGTTAGAAGTTTTAACTAAGTCATCTCCAACTTCTCTAACCATTGCACTTGCTCTTTCTAAATCTGCTCTAAATTTAGCAGCAGCTTCATTAAACTTGTTAGAATCTTCACCATCCCAAGTTCCAGCAGCTGTAATTGCTTCATAAGCATTTTTAAAACTTGTAATTAAACTATTAAAGCTTTCTGAATTAGAAATAATGTTATTACCTAAATTACGTAATTCACTACTTTCCATTTTTAATGCACCCATAAATACACCTCCATAATTTTTTTATTATAAGAATATAACTTAAGTATGTTCAAGGTCTGATTATTACAAAACCCCCTCATCTTAATTTATCATACCCTTATAATAACCATTATAAATTAAATCGTAAAATTAATCAATCATCTTAGTCATTTTTTTTAGTAAACAAAGAAAAAAAAGACTTTTAAGTCTTTTTTAGTTACCTGCAAAAGGTGTAATTGGAGTAGCACCTATTGGAACTTCCTCTTCAACCACAGCTGATTCTGCTTCAATAGAAGCAACAATTTTATTTAATTTATCTTTAAAAGCTACTTCTTCTTCATCTTCAAATCCAAGAAAAAATATTTTTTCTATTTGATCGTGATCAAATAAACAAACTTGATTGGAACTTAAATATCCCTCTGGATAAACACATCCACTATAATCGTATATTTTCTCTTGATTTTCTTGAGCTACAGAACAAAAACCTGTAATCATTGCTCTTTTTCTTCCACCCTTTAACAAAACAACAGTTCCTATTGGTAAATACTTTTCTTTCATATTAATCCTCCTATATTATTCATCATATACAATACCTTCTGTATTAGGTATAAGTTCTTCGTCACCAGTATTTTCATTTGGAGTTGTAGTAGGGTCTATAATAAGTGTTCCTTCATCAGGTATATTTTCAGAAATTGTTGGAACGTTCTCAACATTAGTAACTTCTTCTATTATATCTACTTCTCCACCATCATTTTCTCTTATAGTTTTAAGAGCTTCTTCTGCTTGTTTGCGATATTCTTCATATGCAACAGAATATTCTTCTTTTCCTTTTTCGTAAGCGCCTCTAAACTCTTCTGCTTCTGCAACAGATTTATTAGCTTCATCAACTGCTGCGTTGTATTCTTTAGCAGCTTTATTATATTCTTCAACATCTTCTTCTGACCAATCTTTTGGATCGTCTCCACTTCTATTCTTAATAGAATTAAGTGTATTATTATATTTATCTTTAGATGAGTTAGCTTTTTTAATTGCATCATTAGCATTATTTACAGAAGAATTATATTTGGCTTTAGCTTCATCCATATTAGTTCTTGCATCTTGTACTGCTTGTGTTGTTGGTGTTAAATCAATATTAGCCTGACCACTATTGATATAATCCATACTATGCGCAGTACCAAAGCCTGTAACATGATTAGTTAATCCTTGTTGCGCTGCCATACTATTTGACAATGCTGCTAAATTTTGTTCTTCTAGTCCTAAAATAAATGCTGTTTGTCCGGCCGCCCTATCAGCAACAAGACCAGCTGCTGCAACTGCTGTATATCCAAATTTTTCAAAATTAGAGATTTTTTCACTATCTGGCATAGCATCATACTGTTCAATTGCTTTAACTCTGTCCTCAGCCAATTGTGAACTTGCGTAATATTCATCTCTAACTTGTTTATCAATCTCTGAACTAGTTGGTTTAGGATTTTCAAGTTGAGAAGGAAGTTGATTTTCCTCCATTTGTTGTATTTTCGCAGAAATTTCTTGTGCAACTTCTGGTGTTATTCTAGGTGGATTAGGAATATTCTCAACAGTAAGAGGTCCTTCATCAATACCACCGGTTTCAGGTGGTTCATTAGTAACTTCAGTCTCTCCTGTTATTATAGATTCTCCTAAAACTTCAGGTTCTAGTTCTGCATTTACAGCACCTTCTAAAGTAGCTTGTGATTCAACAACATTACTAACAGTTTCTTTTTTATCTATTTCAATATCTCTAATTTCTTCTATTTCTACACCAGCTGCTTCTTTAACTTCATTAATCGCTTCTTTTTCCTCTTCTGTAAAATGTGTATCAAAACTCATAGTACCTGCTGCCGCAAATCCAGCAACTGTAACCAAACCACTAGAAACTAACGATCCTGTACCATAAATACCTGAAATATCTCCAACCATATCTTCAAATTCATCATAGCTCATTCCTGTCTTTTCTTCGATGATTGACTTATAATCATTTTCTATTTGTGCTCCAACTTCATCTGGAGAAACATCAATACCCAATTTTTCTCTATACACCTCAGCCATTGAAGTTGTAGTAGTATAATCAAAATATCCGTTGACAAGAGCTGTTTCTGTAGTTTCATGTGCCTGATTAACTGCTCTTATTACAAAATTTTGCTTATCTGAACCAGTAATATTATTTTCTAAACAATATATTTCACTTGCAACTCTCCCACTCATCATAAGCCTAACATCAGTGAAAAAAACAGCGCCTACATCTTTTGACTTCGTCCAAATACCAGCAACAGCACCTGCTTGAAGAGTCGTTTTAGAACCAATTAAACTTGAAAAAATAGTATCTACACCTTCTACGCCATCATAATCACTTTTTACATTTTTGAAGTCTTCAACATAATTGTTTCTTTCTCCACTTTCAATCAGTTCTTCATACAAATCAATATCACCTGATTCAAAACTTTCAACTGCAAACTTTATTGCATTAAAAGCAGTAGTTAATTTTTCTAAATCATCAGAAACTGTACTATAAGATTCTTCACCTTTTTTACTTATGCCGTCGAGAATGTCTTTATAACCATTAATTTTCCTACCATTAAAATTTCTTTGAGCTTCCTTTGCTAAAGTAGGGGTTTTATATCTAACTGGACTACAAATCGCCAAATAAAAGATTTCTTTAATAAAATTTTTTATTTTATTTCCTAATTCATCTAAAGAAAAACCATCTTCCTTTTCCTCTTCTTCCGTTCTATAAGAATTAACATTTGTTTCACTCATTCCATTAATTGATTGACTTTCTGTATAAATCAATTGTACAAGCGCATTTGCAAATTCTCCCAAAGTAGTACTAGCTTCTGTTACAAGTCCCTCAGCCTTTTTCATAACTGTATGAGAATACTTAATATTATTTTGACCTTTGCCACTAGCCATACTAATCACATCCTTGTTTAATTTTTCGTCTTATATCAGACAATTGATTTGTATTATTTTTTATATAAGTTATAAATTCTCCCAAACTAGTCTTATCTCTATCAATTAAATTTATTATTATATTCCAATTAATATTAGTTCCATCAATAAAATCAGGACCACAAAGAGACTTTAATTCATCCAAAATAGTCTGCAAACGATTTACACAACTTTCAACTGTACTAAAATCCATTTTTTTCCTCCATTCTAAACTCTACGCTCTATAAATAATATCTTTGTAATCTTCAGAAGAGTTATTTATACTTTCAGGTTCTTCTCTAGTAAACATATTAGTATTTGTAAAAGAAACATTCTGAATATTAGGTAAATTTGAAGGCAAATCAATAACAGGAGTTTGTTTAGGCTGAAAAGGTATTGGACCAATAATCGGTTCTAATGGCTTAATTTCATTATTAATAATTTTTTCCCTCATATCATCAAAATGCTGTTTCGTAAATTCATCAGGATTAAAAAGTAAAGTCTCCCCTGAGAATGTATTTGATGTTTTTTCAGCCACCTGTTCTAAATGTCTTTCTCTATTTTGATTAAATTTGTTAAATATATCACTAGTATCAGCAAAATCATGAACATTTTGTTCTAATTCTTGTTCTGAAGACACAATTTGTTCTGTCCCCAAATCATCAGAGATTAAAACCTCAGTTTTATAATCAGAAGTTGAACCAGGAACCTTATAATCTGGAAATTCATGAAAAGTCTTTTTAGACTCAAGTGGATCATTTACAATTTCATTTTTTCTAAAAAGATTTTCCTTATTTTCTAATTTATCAGAATTTTCTTCTACAAATGATTTTGTACCATCAGCAGTAAAAGATTCTTCAGCCACAATAGAACCATTTTCATTTACACCAACAAATCTTTCATGTTGTAGTTCTCTTCTTTGAATAGGATCTTTACCAAATTCTGGAGTATTGTCCGAAATAACTCCTAATCCATTAAAATTCTTATCATCAGTGGTTCCAAATGATTTATAACGTGTTTTTGGAGAGCCATTCTTATCCTCAGATTCTTCTGTATTTTCGTATACAGTAGCTACATCATTATTAGTTCGAGTATAACTTCCAGATTGACTATTAGTACTATAAACATTCTCAGTTTCTTCTAAGAGATTTAAATCGTGTTCCATAGCTACACTAATAAACTGAACCCACATTTCAAAATTATTTTTAAAAGTACTAAGTTCTGGAATATTTGCATCATATGTAGCAATCAATCTCTCTCCATAAATTCCATAAAGAGCTGAGCTCTCTGATTGATTTATATGAGATACAAAATTTTCTCTCATTTTATCAAACAAATCACCAAATTCTTCTATTAATGTTTGTAACTGTTCTTCTTTTTCAGTCATTTTATTTATGTCAAATATTTCCATATTATTAGAACTCATACATATCCCTCCTTATTTTCTACACTTTATAATCTTTATACAATTGCACTTCCACCACGTTCGCGAATACGTTCAAAACCTAATCCTAAACTTTTATTAATTCTACTTTGAAGTACTATAACATCATTAGAAATATCCTCTTCACAGATATTTGCCAAACTATTAATAATGTCAATTAATGACTCTAAAGTTGGTCTATATTGTTTTATCGTTTCATGAAATTTAACATATGTAGCTCCACTCCAAGCACCATCACTAGGAAATGATGCTATTAAAGAATAAATTTCCTCGATCTTTGCATCAAGCAACTTAGCAGATTCTCTAAGTTCATCAGCAACTTCAAATAGTTTCCCTGTATCTCCAGCTACAATATCAAAGTCAGCCAGTCCTGCTCCTCCTAAATCTGTTAATGATACTACATTAATCACAAAACTAGTTGCTCCACTTTTTATTATACCTAATCCTTCGGCCATTTTTATCACCTTTCTTAAAAATACTACAAGTACATTATAAATAAAAGATGACAAGCATCTTTCACTTATAATGTACTGCACAATTAAAACGTGCAGTATTTAACATTTTTAATTTCCAGAACCAAATGTAGTTTCTGCTGCTGAATATAATGTAGTATACTTTTCAACAAGTCCTGCAACTTGTTCTTCAACAAAGACTTTAATTCTTGAATTTAAATCAGAAAAATCTGTATTCATCATAGAGTCAAAAGCAGATCTTGCTAAATTAGCTAAATCTCCAGTAACAGCTGCTGATGAATCAGTTAAACTAGTAGAAAGTTTACTTTCAGCTTCTGCTTGCATATTTTGAAATTTTGCTACAAGTGTATCAACTTCACTTTGTGCATTATCAAAAGCTGCTCTTACCTTTTCACCATCAAATGTTTCTAATGCCATTAAAATCACCCTTTCTCTTAAAAGTTTTTATTTTTTTAAAAAATATTTATAATATCTTGAGTATTCTTTTCTGCATTTTCACAGAAAGTTTGACTCCTATTTATAAAATCTTGACTTGTTTCAGAAAATCCTTCAAAAATAGGTTTTATTGTTGCATTAAAATCATTAACAACCGCTTCAGCAATAGAACCAGTAATACCTTGACTACCTAATTCATTTACTAAAATTGATGTTAACTTATCTGTGATATCATCAGTTGTTCTTTTTGCTTCAGCGAAAAAATCAATCAATTCATTAAGTTTTTCTACAGAATATCCTCCTGTCATTTTTTACACCTCCTCATTTCTTATAATAAAATTAGCTTAGCACCATTTAAAATTTTATTTTCTAAAAATGTATTATCTAAATTATAAATAGCACCATTATCAGCATTAATTAATGATAAATTTTCTGACATCGGAAAACTCCCATCAGTCATATCACTAATTGCTTTATTTAATAAGAATATAATTTCAATAGTCTTCTTATTAACAGGAATAAATACATTGTACCTTTCTTCTATACTAGGTACAATTAAATCTACGCAGACCTTATTATTATTCACTATAAGACCTCCCATTACCAAGTAGATTTAAGAATATGCGAATATGTAACCATTTCTACACCAATTCCCCACAACTATTCACTACACTCTTATACTATCAATAATACGCTAAATCAAATTCAAAGTCAACGAAAGTACAAAAAAAAGACAGAAAATTGTCTTTTTTTGTTATAAGGTTTCATACGCTTCCGTTTCCGTCTCTTCTTCTCCTGCTTCAGAAATAAATTTAACTAAAACAGTAGTATTACCATCTACATAATAACCGAAATTTTTTTCAATTTTTGCTGATAATACTCTAGAAGTAAGTGTAGACTTAAGTGTATATTGACTTCCCATACCATTTCCAATCCAAATACCTTTATTACCAGGAATAGTATCTTTATACCAAGAATCAAATTCACGTTTCTTTAAGTTATCTGCAGTATCTATTAAAATAAAATGTACCTTAGGCATACCTTTTATCATAGATATAAGACCACTATAAGCTCCATCGAACTCAGTTCCTAACATATTTTTAAATTTATCTATTCCTACAATAATACAAACGTATTCACCATACTCATTTAAAGCGTTTGTATCAAAGCCTGCTTCTTTATATTTATTAAATATATCAAAAGTAAACTTACCAAAGGTTTTAAAACTCTCTAAAATATTTGTATCTGCATATGTTACAAGCTCTGAAATATCATTAAAAACTTTCTCTAAATCAAATACATAACAATTCTTACCAACAACTTTAGCAATCTCTCTAATAAAGAAACTACCAAATGTTTTAATTTCACTAAACTCAAGTCCAGTAAGTATATTAACTGTATTCTTAGTTAAATCTAAAGATCTTATCTTCAATGATTCTTTTTCTACACCAACAGGAATAGACTCTACTCCCTTTAATGAATCAGCACAATAACTCATTGTAACTACTTCAGGTAATACTGGTACTTTAGGAGCACTCATATTTGGATACATTGTACATAATTCTTTTACTTTTTCTAATATAAATGTATTAAAGTTCTCTTTCTCTGTTGGAACTGCAGCTTGAAATTCATAAACACTATCTATTTTAACTAAACCTCTACCACTTATTGCAGCAGGTTCAACTTTAGTTCTAGAAAGTAATGTTGAATAATCATACTTATCATTCATTTGGAATACTAAATGATTAGGCAAATACTGAGCAAGTCTAGATCTAATACCATTAGATGTTGTTGAAGTCATAATAAAATAAACTCCATACTTTTGGCAATCTCTTGATAAGGTAGAAAGTGTATCAAATGTCTCATCACCATAGTTTTCATTATATAATTCAAATCCATTAATTATAATAATTACATTAGGCAAGACTTTACCAGTTGCTTTAGAATAAGATACATAATCTCCACCATAATCAGCAAACATTTTTTTACGTGTAGCAATCTTTTCTACTATCATCTTCCATAAATTTGTTACTTTATCAACATCATTTTGTAGTATTACATCACCAACTTGTGGTGCTTTTCTATACATTTTTAATGTTTCAGAACCAAAATCTAATAAGTATAAATTTAATTCTGCAGGTGAATAAGTAGTAATACAAGAATATACAAATGAATTAATCATTTCTTCTTTACCACTATCTGCCATACCATAAACTATCCAGTTACCACCACGTGTAATTGGCATTGTAAGTAATCCTTGTTTTTGTAAGTCTGGCGCATCATATTCACCAATAACAGGATTTATATCACAATCAACTTTTTTATATTCATATTTTTCTTTTAGACCATCAATATAAATAACTGGAGGTAAAGCATTAAGCCATAATTGTTTAACTTTTATGTTTTCTTTTTTAGATAAACTTACTAGGTATTTCATAATATTAGGCAACTCTTCACCTTTTAAAACACCTGTAACATTATTCTTACCATCTTCCACTATTTTAATTGGCATTCCAAGATTATCTACAAACGAAATATTATTATCTATTTTTTTCTTTCTAACATCAGATTCGTAGTATGGTGCACCAGTCCAAGCCGATTGTCCCATTGCAAAGTATTCATCATAACCTACTTGTAAGAAGAATCTACCTGTTTCTTTAATAGATGCCGCGTCTGGTCTTTTTATCATTTCTTGGCTATCTGATCTATCTTGAACTTTTAAACATACTTTAAATTTAGAGTTTGACCAAATTTGGTCATTAACTACACCACTTGGTTTTTGTGTTGCTAGTATTAAGTGAACCCCAAGTGAACGTCCAATACGTGATGTTGAAATTAACTCATTCATGAATTCAGGTTGTTGGGCTTTTAATTCTGCAAACTCGTCACTTATTATAAATAAGTGTGCTATCGGTTCATCAACTTGACCATTACGATACATTCTTTGATATTTATAAATATCTATTGTTGATTCTCCAACTTTATCTCTAGCTCTATTAAATTCTGCTTGTCTTCGTTTAAGTTCACTCTGTAATGATGCTAAACTTCTGTTAATTTCACTGACATCTAAGTTTGTAATAGTACCAGCTAAATGTGGTAATTTAAGTCCAGTTTCTCTATTTTCGAAAGCACCAGCTAAGCCTCCACCTTTGTAGTCTATAAGTACAAATTGCACTTCGTTAGGATGATAATTAACTGCCATACTTAAGATAAATGAAATAATGAATTCTGATTTACCTGAACCTGTCATACCAGCAATCAAGCCATGTGGTCCATGTGCTTTTTCGTGTAAATCCAATTTAAACAAATCTCCATATTCATTAACTCCAACTGGAGTAGCTAAAGTATTTATTGGATCACTATCTTTCCATCTTGATAATGCATTAAGTTGATTAACATTCGAAACATTATACATTTCTAAGAATGTATAAGCTGCAGGTAGTTGAAATTTACCACCATTAAGTGCTATTGGAATATTGGATAATACATAAGTATACTTATCTAAAGCTCCGAACATAAAATCTGGAACAAAGTTAATTCTTTTGCTATCTGTAAGAACTCGTTCAAATATTCCACCAGTTCTCTCATCTACACTAATAAAGTGCTCTACTTCATTAGGTAATGAATTAAGTTTTTCAGTAAAAATCATTAAACTAATACCTACATATTCTGTTGAAGTTATTAATGAGTGAATAATACTAACATTTCTTACTGCATCTATATCATCTGTTATTATTAAGTATCTAGTAGCTAACTTAGCACTTTCTCTTGAGGAACCAAGATTATTTTGTTCACTATTTGCTTCTCTTACAGTATTAAGCATTTCTTCAAAATAAGAACTAATTTGATTAATTTCATCACCATTAGTCCCAAAGAATCTTACTGTTCTATTATCATCCCAAAAATAAGGACAATCTTTCATATCTTCCCAGAATTTTTCATTTTCACTATTAGTAAATACAGCTACTTTAAGTGAATCATATCCATGATAAGCAAATATTTGTAATAACATACCTCTTAAAAATGGATTTGTTACATTTCTTTGTCCTATTATAGCTGTTATATATTTATCAACAAAAGAATAAGTAACTGGAACATTTTCTAAATAACTAGTTTCTTTTTCTAGTTCTCTTAAATATCCCATTAAGTTATCTTCATCTTCCATAGAGAAATGTTCATCTGGATAATTAACTTTAAAAAATGGTGGTATTGAACCAATACCTAAACGTAATGTTAAGAAATCATAATCATCTGTATTCTTTTCCCATAAATTACGTTTCTTATATAAAATAATATCCCCAACTTCCTTTAAAGGAATATATTTATCTACAAGAACTTGTTGTTCTTTTTTCATTTCTATTAAGAATTCTTCTCTTTTTCTGTTAACATACATACTATATGTTGCTTGTCTTTTTCTTTCATATACAACCTTTTTATGTTTTGTATACATTTTATTAACTGTTGGAAGTATTAACATACATATAAGCATTCCAGCAGCTGTTAATAAAGAAGGAAGTGCTTGTGCAAATGGTGTTGTTCCGTTTAGCACACTTATTAAAGTAGAAATACCTGTCATCATTGATGTCATACCCATCATCATCATTGAACCCATTTGTAATATTGCTGGCATTTCTTCTTGTTTTTGGCTTTCAGGTGGTGGATCTATTACCAAAGTTTTTTCTTCTATTCTTTCATCAAATCTTGGTGGTTTTAAGAAGTAGTCATCTTTTTTATACATTTCTATAACTGGATCTGGTTCAACTGGTATCTTACTATAATCTAATACAGGAAGATTTCTCAAAGTAAATATTTGCGAATCAAATTTTATCAGTTTATTAGGATTATTTATAAAAAAGATATCTTTAACAATAGAAAATTTCAAACCTAGTATAAATATTGTATCTCCATACCTCAAATCTGCTTTATTACTAGGTAATCCATTAACATACATAGGAATAGACATATTAAGATTATCTATCGAATATCTTCCGTTATCAAAAGTAATTTTTAATTGATTTCTTGCTATACCAGGTTGCTCATAAGATATTATATTAGGAAAATTAGAATTATTATCTTGAGCTCCATTATTTCCAATATATAAAGCAACTGTTTTTTGTTGTACACCTAAAGATATGTTAAGTTGTAATATATTTGGATCATATACAGAGCAAGTATATATTACATAGCTTTCGTTAAGTAATATATTTTTCAAAGTATAGAATTTCTCTTTTTCTAATAATACCTCATCTACTATCGTACCATTTCTAAATACTTTTACTTCACTATTACTTTTTAATATCCAATTATTGTCAACTGCTTGAACACTTGCTAAGTTTTCTTTATTAGCATTAACAATCCAGTAGTTTCCAAATACTTCAGTAGGCAAAACTAAGTTAACCAATTTTGTTGCATCCATTAACATAATCTTCATACGTGCCACACTCCCTTATTCTATATAAAATTATAACATAAGAAATATTTTTTTTATACATAAAAAAGCAAGTCTTTTACTAATCGACTTGCTTACAATTATTTATCATATCTTGTTTTATTTTTTATATCACTATTTATTAATTCAATAAATTCATCTATTGATACTGTAGTAGTTTCTTCACTACCAGCTCTTCTATATGAAATAGTTTTATTATCGACTTCATTTTGACCTAATATTAACATATAAGGAATTTTTTTGATAACAGATTCTCTTAACTTATATCCAAGTTTTTCGTTTCTATCATCTAAGCCAACTCTAAATCCAGCTTCTATTAATTTTTCATATACTTCTTTAGCATATTCTTCATGATATTGAATATTAACAGGTACTACTTCAATTTGTTTAGGAGCTAACCAAACTGGTAAATATCCTTTAGTTTCTTCTAAGTAGTAAGCCATAAATCTATCGATACTTCCAAATACCGCTCTATGTAAAACTACTGGAGTCTTTTTATTTCCATCACTATCAATATAAGAAAGATCAAAACGCATTGGTAGACAGAAGTCTAATTGACAAGTAGATAATGTATATTCTGGTCCAACTGCTGGTTTAACTTGAACATCAAGTTTTGGTCCATAGAATGCTGCTTCACCAATCTTCTCTACATAATCATAACCTAAATCATTTAATACATTTCTTAAAGTTGTTTCTGCATTATTCCACATTTCATCATCTGGATAATATTTAACTTTATCTTCTGGATCTCTTAAAGATAATTCAAATCTAAAATTCTTAATATCTAATTCTTTATAAACATCTAAAATTAAATTAACTACTGAAGAGAATTCAGCTTCTATTTGTTCTGGAGTAACAAATAAATGGGCATCATTTTGGCAGAAAGTTCTAACTCTTTCAATACCTTTTAATGATCCACTAGTTTCAAAACGACAATCTCTTGCAATTTCACCTATTCTAATAGGTAAATCTCTATAAGAGTGGACATTATTACTATATACCATCATATGATGTGGGCAATTCATTGGACGAAGTACAAATTCTTCCCCTTCAACTTCCATTTTAGGGAACATATTATCTTTATAATGATCCCAGTGCCCTGAAGTCTTATAAAGTTCTACATTACCAAGTGGTGGAGTTAAAACATGTTGGTATCCTAATTTTCTTTCTTTACCTTTAATATAGTTTTCAAGTAATTCCCACATAATGTAACCATTAGGTAGATACATAGGCATTCCTTTACCAACTAAGTCACTTATCATAAATATTTCTAAGTCTTTACCAATCTTACGATGATCTCTTAGTTTCATTTCTTCTAATTCTTTTAAATGTGCTTCTAATTCTTCTGGAGTTGGAAAACAAACGCCATAAATTCTTTGAAGCATTTTGTTATTAGCGTCCCCCTTCCAATAAGCACCACTAAATTTAATTAATTTAAAGTTTTTAATTTCTTTAGTATTTGACATATGTGGTCCACGACAAAGATCAGTAAAATCTCCTTGTGAATAGCAACTGATTGTTGTTTCATCTTCATCCATTCTAGATATTAAATCTATTTTGTATTCATCATCTTTAAACATTTCTAAAGCTTCTTCTTTAGAAAGTTCTCTTCTTATTATATTTTTAGCTGATTTAGAACATTTTTTCATTTCTCTTTCTATTTTTTCTAAATCTTCATCAGTTATTTTGTCTTCTCCTAAATCAATATCATAATAGAATCCTTCTTCAACTACAGGTCCTACCCAAAACTTAGCATGTGGATACAAATGTTTAACTGCTTGCGCAAGTAAATGAGCACAACTATGATTTAAGATACTTAATTCTTCATTTTCTTTAAAATTTACCATAATTTATTTTCCTTTCTTTACTTCTAATTCTGTTACATCCATTAAATCAGTAAAAGCAAATCCAACCTGTCCATTAGAATTTTCTAGTTCCATAATTAACGCATCTTTTTTTCTCTCTAAAACTTGAGCTTCTTTTGATGCTAATAATAATTCTTCTCTGGTCATCTTTGTCATTGCCATTTTCATTTTTAATGAAAATATTTCTTTTTTTAATTTTTCTATTTCGGTGGTGTGGTCCATTTCATCAACTCCTTTAAATAAATAAAAAACCACATTACTTGCAAGGAGCAAATAATGCGGTACCATCCTTTATTTAACTTAATTTAGATAACGGCCATAACCGGGTTTTATTAAACCTCTCAGAAGATAGTAATCATTAAGTCTTCTATTCATTTCCACCAACCATGAACTCTCTTTAAGCAAGTTTCTTAATAATCTTGTTCTTCCTCATCGAATTACTTAAATATTAAACCTATTTCTTCAATTTGTCAAATCAAACTTTATAAGTACTTTTCTAATTCTTCCTGACTAATACCCAATATTTTAGAAATTTCTTTTTTAGTCATACCTGATTCGAAAAATTTATTAATTATTTCTTTTTTGCCTTCTTCTCGTCCTTCGGCAAGACCTTGCCTTTTACACTCTTCCTTCCAAGCTAAATCATGATCATATGCTTCTCTTAAATCATCTGTCATAC